>ERZ1292625.3291-Hain-H41-01um-R1-3291-length-13391-cov-43_pt1 | contig 13391 bp, 11 predicted proteins | sample MGYA00564400_ERZ1292625 | MGnify/ENA primary metagenome ERZ1292625 (study PRJEB36523, sample SAMEA6512639) | groundwater metagenome | collected 2019-01-08 | study: AquaDiva: Metagenomics assemblies of 32 groundwater samples | reverse complement strand
TTTATTTAGTTTCCTAAGAAAAATTATTGCTGTGACAATTAATATTAAATTGACAGCTCCCATAAAGAAACTCATTCCGTCGTATGGACCGGGAACACTTGCTCCATATCCGAAATATGGTGTGATTAATTGCTTAATTGTCGGGAAATGGTCAATGTAATTAAAGTTTCCAGTTCCATACTTCATAAGGCTACTCTCAACTATCGCCGGCAGCCAGAAATAAACGCTTATTAAAAGTCCCAAGACAAAACCAAAAAAAGTCTTCAATTTAAACCCAATTAGAAGTGAAAGAATAACCAAAAAAGGAAAGAACATATAGGCCATGATGTTGTGGGAAAGGATTAGTCCCGCAGTTGAAATTCCCAGTAGTGAAACCCACTTCCAGTCTTTCTCCTTAGTAATCTTTGTGATCGCAAAGGCAATCAATGGCGGAAAAATAAATGCGAAAACCTCACCTATTGCACCACGAATATATATATCTGTTGCCCTATACGGCGTATAAATGTAAATTACTGCTCCAGCCAATGCCAGCCAAAAAGAAGTATGTTCCTTCAAAAACTTGTACATAAAGTATCCTGAAAGGGGAATGCTAATCAAAAAGACCGTTTTAATACTATCGACAAACGAAAGCCCCAATAGGTGAAATATTTCTCCGATATAAAAAGGTAGGGGAAAAACAAAATTAAAAAGAGGGTATCCAAAACCAAAAGAAAGATCGGGAACAAACCTTGGAGGAAACTTTCCCAACTTCAACACTGCATCCATCTGATGAAGCCATGCAATATGTAAGTCGTCCGATGCCCCAAAAAATCCGGGAACGAATAGAGTCCAAACGGCAGGAATGGACAAAAGTAAAATTACCCAGAAAATGTTTTTAAACAAAAAATTTTCGGCCTTTTGCATATATTAGAGCTAAGGATAAAAGACTAACTACTGTTATTGTATTCGCAATTGTTCTGGTTGGCGTATTCAAAAACTTTCCAGATACGTTATATTCTCCTGAAGACAGAGTAAGCATAATTCTTCCGATAACGTTTTTGTTGGAATGTGGGTATTTCTCTCCATTTACATAAACTGTCCAGTTTGGAAAATCAAACACTGGAACTTCAATAATTGCCTCCTGACTAACATTTGTTCTAAAACTCCACGAATCAGATTTATTTACAAAATCACTTACAATTGCCTCTCCTCTTGTAACTTGCGGCTCGGTTGGTGCAAGCTCTCTTGGTTCAAGTGCGGTTTTTGGCAAATAATCAAGAAGGGACCCTTTTTGCTGATCAATAAAACTTGCGCCAGTTAATTTACTCTCATCAGTTACATCTTTATAAAAATGTTCAGGCCGAAAGTATTGCCAATTCAAAATAATAGCTAATAGCGAAAAAGTAATAGTTAATAGGTAAAGATGTTTACCTTTGAAAAAGGATATGAAATACGCTCCGATCAAACTCCCTGAAAAAATTACAATTGATAAAAACCTCCACGGAAATTGAACAAAAGAAAGGATTTTAATGTTTTCCCAAATAAATGAAGACTTATTGTGAGCCATAAACGCTCCAAAATTAAAAATTAAAAATAAAAATGTAAAAAGTAGAACGTTTTTTCTTTTTTTCCTAAAAACTACTGCGATAAATGACATGGCTACAAGCCACCATAGGGGCCAACCTATTTGATATGAAATAGTGTTTGCGGACAGCGGAGCTGATCCAGCGTAATTCCAAGAGCGATCGATAAAAAGTTGTGACACTTTTACAAACTGAGCTCTAAAATCAAGCTCGTTACGGGTCAAAGATTCTGTTTGTACTAACCCCTTTTCCATAAATGCAGGTAATAAAAAAAATGCTGCCAAACCAAATGAAATAACAAAACTTAGAATGGCTAGGCGAGTGGCCTTCCATTTTTCTTTGTGGAGCCAAAAAAGTATCCAGATTAGAAGTACTGGAGTAAAGATAAGTGTCATAATATTGTGCGACACGAAAAATAATCCGGTTGAAACGGTCGCCAATACAAAATATCTTCTCTCTTTTGACTTAACGAGTTTCAAAAAGAAATAAAAGACAAATGGAATAATGGCCAAGGCAAAACTCTCCCCCACCGCTCCCCTAACGTAAGAATCTAAAGCTCTATACGGCGCAAAAAGATATAATACTGCCCCCACAAATCCCGGAATTTTTCCAAAAAGTTCTTTGGCAAGAATATACATTCCCACTCCTCCAAAAACCAACGGTAAGAAGAATAAAAGTTTGGTGGCTCCAATATATCCCAATACAAAGCTCGCAACTGCACCAAGATAATATGGAAATACCCCGTAAAAATTAAATATCGGATAGCCATTTCCATAGCCCATATCGGGAACCCAGCGGCAAGGAATTTGAAAGTCAGCAAAACACTTCCTCATTTCAATAATTCTTATTACATGAAGATCATCGTGGTGAGAAAAGTAGCCTGGAATAAACAAAGGCCAAACAATAAACAAAGATAGAACAACTATTAAAACTATTTGCCAATTAGACAAGAAAAACTTTTTCATTCGAGACTGGGATTTTTACAATATTTAGTTTCAATAAGAAGTGACTCGTCTGAAAAAATAATTCCAGTTCTTTCTTGTTTAAGAATTAGCAGTAAATTGTCAATAAATTTAATAAAATCTTCTTTAAATTTTTTAACTTCAACTGGAAACTTGGGATAAATGGAAGTTTCTATTGCATAAGCGGGTTCTTGGTATTCCTTTCCACTTCCTGCAACTAAAATGTCTGTAGGCGTGATAGTTCCTGAAAAAACATATCCTTCAACATCTTCCGCAGCCTTTATTACTGCCATTTTTATATCCTTTTCCTCCAAAATATCTGAAGAATATCCAACACGTCTTCCAATTAAAGCTTTTGTTTCAAATGTTTTTATATTCAATCCTGTTTTGTAATCCATAGTTTTTATAATTTTAATTCAGCCAGTCTTGAGAAGCAATCATCAGTCATTCATGTTTCACCGCACTAGTACGGTGAAATTTATTTAACGTGTTTTATATATAAATCAGCTGCTGCTTCTTTAAGAATCTTATCAGAGAATTCCTTTTCTTCTGCTCTCTCCATAAGTTTCTCTACTTTTTTGTTTTGCGAGCTTGCAATTAAATATTGGGTCGTTGTTAATAAAATTTCGGGAAGATGATATTCTAAAGGGCCCCTCACAACTTTGGTTGGTAGTGAGTATTTTATTGGTAATTTAGACACTGCGTTCCTGAATCCCTCGCCTTTTTGTGTAAGCCAAGAATTAACTTTAGATACGGTTGCAATACTAACATGAAGTTCCATGCAAATATCACGCTGTGTTTTTCCATCCAACAAAAGTTTTGCAGCTCGCAATCTTATAGATAAATTTTTTATTTCACTTGCTGTTAAAATATCCTGGAGAAATAAAACCGACTCTTCAACCGAACCCAACGATTTAAAAGCATTAATCAGATCAAACACATAGTCGATTTTTAAATTCTGCTTTCTCATTTACGCTCTACTGTACTAGTACGGTAAAATTTTGGGAATAGGAACAAGATTATTAATATAACTATGCTTATTAAAGTTAATACATTTCCAATTCTTCTTATTGGTGTGTCTCTTAATCTTATCTCAATATTATGCTTTCCAGACGGTACAGAAAAAGTAATTAATCCCCTGCAGTATCTTTCTCCGCTGCAATTATTGTTCACATGGGAAACTACATTTCCATCAACTCTAACTTCCATTCCGGGAAAGTCAAAAAGCGGAATTCTTATCATCGAATCTTTTGTGGCCTCAAGAACGCCAGTTTGAAAATCAGATCCTTTTTTATATTCAAGAAACTTAACATTTCCGGATAAAACTTCAGGAAAATCGGGGGCCTTACTCCACGGAGGAAGGATCCCATAAATTGGCAGGTAGTCAAAAATACTTATTGTTAATTGCTTTTCCCAAAAAGTCCCCGAAAACTTTTCGGCATCTGTAATATTCAACCAATCTTTTGGAACAAAGAATGAAATGTTTAAAGCGAGCGAAACTGCAATTAATATTATTCCCAAAACATATTTAAACCTTCCTGAGAAATAAACAAAAAATCCAGTGAGAAGACAGAGAAGGAATGTGCTTATCGCTAAAAATCTCCATGGAAACTGCAAATACCAAAGCGGTGGAATCATGGTCCAAATAAAACTTGACTTCATATGCATCATGAATATTGAAAGAAGTGTGACTGTCGACAATAAAAGTGTGAGAATTGAATTCTTTTTGTCTTTCCTAAATTTTGCTAATGCAAAGATTATCGCACCCAACCCAACAACCCACTGAACGATCCCTAATGAAAGATTTAATTTTTCATTGGGAAATCCTGATGAGCCATATCCCCATTCAGTTGATAAAAATAATTTATATAGACTTACAAAATGTGCTCTGTAGTCAAAATATCCTGACAACAAACTTTCTACATGAACGAATTGCTTTTCAAAAAGTACAGGTAAAATAAAAAATGCCGAAAGTCCAAATCCAACTATTCCTCCCCAAATAACCTTGCCCACATTTTTCCATTTCTCAGTTACAAGCCAATATAGAGCCCAAAGTCCTGCAACTCCCGCAAAAATCATTGTCATTAATGTGTGAGTAGTTGCCAAAAAACCTATTGAGATTGCAAGCCAAACAATATATTTAATTTTGCCGGTTTTAATTAATTTATAAATTACCCAAAAGATTAGTGGAAAAAATATTTGGGCCCAAAATTCACTCAGCGCTCCCCTGACATACACCTCAACTGCTTTATATGGGATATACGTGTAAAGGAGCGCGGAAACAAACCCTGACCATTTATCCGTTAGTTCACTGACTAGAATAAATATCGTGATGGCAGAAAGAATATAACCCAAAATAAAGAGAATCTTTACACTGTCAATGTATTGGATTCCGACCCTATGAAGGAGCGCTCCAATGTAGTAAGGAAGCGGAGGATAGAAGTTAAACTGCGGATATCCATACTGGTATCCGGCGTCCGGTACCCAACGGCATGGAATTTGAAAATCATCATAACACCTATCCATTTCATAAACCCTAAAAGCCTGGAGATCATCCTGCATTGGGAAAAATCCGGGACGAAGAAGATTGAAAAATGCCGGAACAGTCAAAAGTGTCAGGAGTAAGGCAGGGATAATTTTCCCAAACTTCTGCCCCGTCCACAAAATAAAATTTATTAAATTGTGAACGACTGTACCATGATATATCTTGCTTGCCGGAATTAATCGCCTCCACTGGTTATCTGATACTGCTATATTTTTGCCACTAGCACCCAAGTAATGAATTACTTCTACTTCAGGTAAATAGTAAACTTTTAGTCCTGCCCTTTTAACTTTTCTACAATAATCCAGGTCTTCAAAATACATAAAATATTTACCATTCAACCCTCCTACTTTCTTCAAGGCCTGAGGAGTTATTAAAAATGCCGCTCCAACCACTGAGTCCACCTCAGTTGGCATACCTGACTTTGGAGCATAGAGACCAAAATTACCCTTCTCTCCAAACCAGTATTCACGCATTGCACTCCATATTGTCGGGGAATGCGAAGCAGATTCTTGGAGGGAGCCGTCCTTATTAAGAAGCCTCGCCCCAATAACTCCTGCGTCGCTACGGGACTTTGCAAATTCCAGAAGTTTGTCGAGAGACCCTTTTTTGACCAGAGTATCTGAATTGAGTAGTAAAATATATCCACCTTTTGCTTTTTTAATACCCAAGTTAACCCCTTTTGCAAAACCTACATTATCGACACTATTGTCCCTAACAATAATTTCGTATGAAGTTTTTGGAGGGTATTTTTTGATTGAAGTAACACAGGCTTTTACTAACTCAGAAGTTTTGTAATTAACAATTATTATAGAAAGATCCATTTTAAAATTTAGAAAAAATCGTCTCATCAGAAACTTTTGTTTCCTTTTTCTCTTTTAATCTTGCTTTAAGGAGTGGGCCAATTTTAATAAGTGCCATAAACACTATCCTAAAGTATCCGGGGTGAGCAACAAGTCTCTTAAAAACACCGGCTATACTTTTTCTTAAAAGATTGGGGCTTCCTAAATTTTTCCATGTAAAAAGGAGCTGGTTTCTTTCCCTTATATTATTTACATAATTCCTGGAAAGTTTGTTCATTGTCGTCTCGTGTTTGTGTTCCACTTTTGCGTTTGGGTCCCACAAAAGCTTATAACCACGCTTCATGGCACGATAAGACAAATCTATATCTTCCCAATAAAAAGGCGAAAATAATTTTTCGTCCATTCCTCCCAAATCCATCCAGATTTTTCGCCTAAAAATCCCGCTTCCGCCGCTAACCCAAAAAGTTGAATGAACAGTGTACCCTTTTCCGCCCGGTTCGTGGCCAATAAACCCATTTTTGAAAAAACCCTTTGCCCAACCAAATGAACCATCCTCGTTAAGGGAAACCGCAAACAACATGGGGTTTTTAAAGTGAACATATACGGACTCCAAAAAATTAGTCTCAGGAAGTACGTCACTATTTATCAAACAGACCATGTCTCCTTTTGCCATTCTGACCCCAGTGTTAACGGCTGAAGCAAACCCTCTATTGATTTTGTGACGAATAATCTTTATTTCAGGATAATTAGATTTTATTAAATCAACACTTTTATCTGTTGAGCCATCATCCACAATAACAATTTCAACTATGTTATTTTTATTGTTTTTGTAGGCAGCAACAATTGATGGTAAATTTTTATTTACCAAATCCTCATTGTTAAACCATGGAATTATAATTGACGTTTTCATTTAGTTAAATTCATTACTTCTTTCTCAAATGTTTCATAGGAAAAATTCAAAGAATCCTTTTTAGCTTCTTTCATTAATGATGTGTAAACACCCTTTCCGTTTATTACCTGCTTCGTTTTTGTAAGCAAATCCCCTATCTTGTCCCAAAGAAAACCGTTGCTTTCGTTTCTAACTATTTCTTTGTGGCCTCCGGCATTATAAACAACGGGGATACATCCTGCAGACATTGCCTCAACAACAGTCATTCCAAAATGTTCAACTTTCTCCGGAAATTTAATTTCATCCTCACCGTAACCCGATGCACTCCAAAAAATTCTCGATTTTCCATACAATTCTTTCAAAGTTTTAAAATCGGGACTTTCTATTATTTCAATATTTAAACCATTTGACATTTTTTTAAGCTCGTCAATATAATTACCAACTCCAATTTCTACTCCTCCGGCCAAAATTAATTTCCAATTATTTATCCCACTTTTTGAAAGACTTTTAAAAGCTTTAATTAACACATCTTGCCTTTTGCTTTGCGTGAGTTTTGAAAACCTTCCAACATAAATTATCATGTTTTCCTTTCTTTTTGATTTAAAATCGGAAACCGAAACTGGAGGATACAAAACCACACTCTCTACACCATATTCTCGATCAATAACGTTTTTTGTAAAAGCGGAGTTACATACAATATTGTCAATTCTAAAAAGCTTCATTTTGTTAAGTAAACTATTTCCACCAATGTTATGGAACGGTACTTGAAAATGGAGAATGTTTTTTCTAGCTTTTAGAGTTGGAATACTCCCATCAGAAACCCAAAAACAAAGATCATGGCCATCACCTTTTTTAATATCTGAGGCTATGTTAATTTTTGATAAATTAATTCCGAACCTGGATTCCAGTTTTTTCCTAATGTTCTCATTCTTCCATTCCAGATCAACATCCCAACCGTTATCAGAAAGCACCTTTGCGAATGATAGAGTGTATCTTTCGCCTCCCCCTAATGTGTCCAAATATGGATTGTGAATTGCTGCTTTCATTTTTTATTTTTTAATTGCATTTCCCAAAGCTTTGTATATGTTATCATCCTCGAAAACATTTGGAAGATTATTTCGATTATTCCAACAGGTCCATCCAAAAAACCCAATTTTACAACTGCCCGATACCAAAATTCGCGAAATGCGACCGAAACAAACCTCCACCAAACCATTTTTGGATGTCCCGAATCATACAAAAGTTTTGCTTCAATTTCACTCCAATCATTTGTCTTTTCAACCATCTCAGATAAATTTCTGTGGGTTACGTGGATCATTGGCTCATTTAAATGTGCTACTTCTCCATTAATTTTTGGTTGTTCATGAAGATTCCCCTGCCATTCAATCAGTTTATCTTTTTTAATAAGCCGTAAGACGTAATCAGGACTCCAACCTCCCCAACGCATTTCGTGACCTAAAAATACGTTCCTTCTTGGTATTGCATATGCTGACTTTGTAAATTGTACACGCGAAGCGATGCTGTCTTTGTAAATTGTAAATTCGATCTCCTTTTGAAGATCGCTAGTAATCTCTTCGTCAGTGTCGACGTATAATAGCCATTCACCTTTTGCCATTTTTGAGCCTTTATTTCTCCATTCTGCGAAGCTTCCACTTCCGCTATTAGTTTCAACTTTAATTACCTCATCACACCATGAAACAGAATCCAAACACCTTTTTAGCAGTTTTTGGTCATAGGTTCCGCCGATCAAAACAATTGCAGAAATCATACTTGCCACGACCCCTTTCTAAATCTCCCTAAATAATAATCACGAATTCCGATTTTTTGCCATTTGCGACCAATGAGTAATAATTTTATACTTTCCCTGAAAAGTGCAAATTTTGTGCGCAATTTAGCATAAGTCATCCCAAAAAGCATCCTATTGCGGGTTATGAAATAGTCATTTAGCTCACTGCCAATTCCGGATCCTTGAGAAACTTTATGCCATAGCCTTCCCCTTGGTGAATACATTACTTTAAATCCCGCTTTTTTTATCCTCTCCGAGAGATCCGCATCTTCCATGTATAAATAGTATTTTTTATCATATAGACCTGCTTTTTCCAATGCCTCGCGTTTGTACACGACAAAACAACCTGTTGCGAAACCTGTATCCGAAGCAGTCTCAAATTGACCGTTATCAACCTGGTCAACGCCGTGGTTACTGCCATAAATATTTTTCCAATCAATATCCCCACCTGCATACCAAATAACTTTACCCAAATCAAAGGTTTTGTAATGTTTTTTATATTCATAACCTTTTGCAAAATATATCTTGGGTGAAATTGCGCCTGCCTCGGGCATGTTTTGATGTTCCTGAACTATATTTACCAATAAATTTTTATCAAGAATTGTGTCGTCATTTTGAAGTGCCACGTAATCGGACCCGCTTTCTAAAGCGTAAGAAATTCCAACATTATTCCCTTCAGCAAAACCCAAATTGTCATTATTTTGAACAAAGTGCTGTTTAAGTTTTTTAAATTTATAAGCCAACACAATTTTTGCGGTATCGTCTTTTGAATCGTTATCAACTATCACCACTTCAACATCAAGTCCATCTGTATTTAAATTTTCAATGTTAATTAATTGATCTTTTATCCTAGGAGCAGCATTCCAAGTCAAAATTATTACAGAAACTTTTGGTATTTTTGTCATACATTACAAATTAGAAAAATCGACCAAATAGTGAGAACTTTTTTCGGAGCCACCACTTGAAATCTTTTATTCCGTTTTTAAATTCCTTTGTATATTCTCTTTTTGAAATATTTATATCTTTAGAACCTTGCGCTTCCCAAACCCTAAGGTAAAGCACAAATTCAGAAAATGATTGCAACACAGAAAAAGCTAAACCGTAAATTCCATCTTTATATCCTTCCCCTGCAAAAAACCTACTCAAAAACTCATTCATTGGCTTTTTAATCAAGTCCTGCCACTCAAAAACATATCCATTTTTCATTAATTCTTCTGATTGAATTTCTGAATAACGAAGCATTTTTGTAAGATAATCTGTGATTGAATTGTAATTATGATGAATAATCGCATATTCCTCCTTTTCTTTAACATCTTCTCCTTTTCCTTTGGTTACAGGGATTGAGTGAATCTCATCTCCCCAAGAGACAAAACCTCTCCTAAAAAATCTGATGTTATAATCCGGCCACCATCTTGTGTGCTCCATAAAATGACCCAAAATGATATTTTTCCTTGGGATCCTAAAATAGTCAACGGATGGATTTTTTATTAACTCTTGAAGTTTTTTAGAAAGGCTCTCGGGAATTTCCTCATCAGCATCCAATATCAAAATCCATTCATTTTTTGCTTTTGAGATTCCAAAGTTACGCGCAGGTTCAACATACCCCACCCTTTTATGGCTAAAAACGCGAGCTCCCAGTTTTTTGGCAATTTCGGCCGTTTTGTCATCAGACTCCATGTCTATAACAACAATTTCTGAGGCTAATCCCTTAATCGAGGTAATCGCGCGAGGCAGGTTTTTCGCCTCATTTAATGTATTTATTACTACTGAAATTTTACCCACGCTCTATTGTACCATTTAGGAGGCTCTGTTTAGTAGTGTTTTGAAGCTTTTTTTGGCTTCCTCAAATAGGGACAGTCCAACCATTGTGAGCATTGAGGCGCTATAAATCATAATCCCAATTAGTGTTAATGTAATCATTGATGTTGTGCTTTCAGGTAGAAATCTTTTTACAATTAGAAGTACTGTTCCCATTACTACTGCCCCAATCAAAGGCTTAACCATTGAATCGGTTATTGAGAAATTGACATATTTGCGGGCCAGGATTATTGCAACAATTGAAGAGGCACCAACTAAGGCGTAGCCTATAGAAGCTCCGATAACTCCAAACTTTATAGCCAAAAATGGTATAAAAACCCAAGATAAAACTGTCCACATAACCATCAAGTAAAAGGTAATCTTTATTTTCCCAATTGCATTAAGAAGATTAGTTAACTGAGTTGTGGTGGCAGCAAAAAGAAAGTTTATTGACACAAAAATGAGAGGAACTAGGGCAGGGGTCCAGTGATTGTATTTGGGCACTACACCTACCAAAATTGGAGCCAAAACAATTATTCCTACAATGCTAGGAAAAACTAATAGGCAGATAAAAAAAATTGAACGGGTAACGCTTCTTTCCAGATGGTCTGGTGAGTCTTGCATTCGGGAAAACGCCGGAAATGTTACACGGGTTACAGTATCCATAAAAAATGTTAGAGGAATCCTTGCCAATTTTTGTGCAAAGGATAAAATTCCAACTCCAACCGGTCCCAATATTCCACCAAGAACTAATGTAATTCCGTCATCTTTGAATGTTGCCAAAAAAGTATTGACTTGATATGGAATACCAAATTTAAAAAGTCCTTTGAGGGTGCTTTTCGAAAATGCAATTCCAGGAACCCAAGGTTCAACAATGTAAATTGCGACTAGACCGACTAAACCACGGGCCAAAACTGCAAAAGTGAAGCTTTTTAGTCCAAATCCCTTCATGGCCAGAAAAACCAAGATAACATAGTAAACAGTCTGCTCAAGTATTTGCGGAAAGACCAATTTGACAAACTCGAGCTTACGCTCCAGAAGAACAGACGGAATACTTTTGAGTGATGAAAAAAGAAGTGAGATTGCAAGGGCGTAGAGAAGGCCAAGCCCTTCTGTGGACAGTGAATAGTGATTGGTGATTTGTGGAGCAAAAATAAAAACAATAACAATCAATAAAATTATTAATGTTTGCTGGACAAAAAAAGTTGTCCTTAAATCGACTTCTGTAGGTGCTTCTTTTTTCTGAATCAGTGCAGCTGCAAGACCTATGTCTGAAAAGTAAACCAAGAAATTAATAATTGCAGAAACTATCGCAAAAATTCCAAATTCATAACCCCCAAGATAGGCAAACAAAAAAAGCTGGGAGACAAGGGCTATTGCCTGTAAAAGAAATGTTCTTCCGGTGAGTACTACTATTCCTTTTACTGCACGGGACTTAACAGTTTCCAAGTTAATTTCACCGGTTGGGTCTAAATGTTCGTTTTCCATTAATTTATTTCACTCATTTTATGACTTCATAGAATAAGAGCTCATCCTGTGGACCGCTTGCAGAGTACTCCATTGTGCCGGGGGTGCGCGGTTCTTTTTTGTATGACTTAATAAGACTAATATTTAGTTTCGCAGGATTTATAATCAAACGTGACTTATTTATAATAAAATAGGTTAAGTTCCCCGCCAGTTTTGATTCTACCAACTGATCCGGAATTTTGTTTATCCCTAAGCCGGTTCCAACAACAACTATGTTTGGCAGGTCTTGAATATACATTGTGAATCCATCGGGAAGTGTGCCAAAATAGCCTTCTGTTCCTACAATAATTCTTTTGCTTGGGTCTTCATTGTGTTTTGCCCGAATATAATCCGCAGTCTCCTTTATCCCGGTTCCCGACGTCCACTCCTGAAAGTATCCCATTCTTTCTCTTTGGGGAAAATTGGCCTTTTGTGGGTTAGTTAATAAATGATAATCAAAAATTCCCGACTGCACTGCAAAAATAATAAGCGAGAATATCGTAAGATATTTCCATTTACCCGAGAGGCTCGTAAAAGCTGATGCGGCAAGAACATATAGAGGCGGTGTTAAAAAGAGAATGTAACGGAGTGTAAAACTTTTTGTAAATTCTGATTCAAAAAGAAGTGGTGCCAGGAACCAAACACCAAGAATCAAAACATACTTTCTGTATTTTTTGAAATTAAGTGCAGTGCCAATTAATGCTAAGAGTACTAATCCAATTGGCCCCATAGCATATAGCCAACTCGCAGTAGTTGGCAAGTTGTACCTTATTGGATCCGTTGGGTAAACTAAAATCCTGGAAAGTGGGAAAACGTAATCCTTTGTGCGGACTGTAAGTTGGCCAAAATTTGGCCCCAAACGCTGAATATTATACATTCCAAATGCGATCAAGTAAGCGACCAATATGAGTCCAGCATATTTAAAAACATCTTTTGGTTTTTTAAGAAGAATGATTGCCGCGGGAATTAAGACTGCAAAAAATAAAGCCGGAGATTTGGTTAGGCTGGCCAGTCCCAATACAAAACCTAATATCATGGCCATATCAAGTCTTAAAGAGGAGGCTAGGATAAGGGAGAGAAGAAGTGTCCAAATTCCCAAACAAGTAAGAAGGGAATCAACAAGCGCCATCCTGTCAAAAAATAAAGTTAAAGGAGAAAGCGCCCAAAGGAGTGATACTATAAGTGCTGAGAGTTTTGATTTAAAAATGTAATAGGTCAAAAAGAAAATACCGATCATGCTCACTACTCCCGAGAAAGCTGAGAGTAGCCTCCCAGCAAACAATGGATCGCTCATGCGTTTAACAAAAAACATCAAAATCCACATAAACAAGGGCTGTTTGCCGTCGGAAAGTGGAAGAAACCTGAGTGTGGGCTCCGAGGACATTATTTGGCTCCAACGGATATAAATAGCCTCATCTGCAAATACAGGAAGAATGGTTAAATTGATCAGTCTAAGTATAAGTCCAAGTATAAGGACTGCAAATCCAGCCAAAATCCACCACTTCCACTCATTCCAGAATTTTTGCATTCGTACTCAAATTCTA
>ERZ1292625.3290-Hain-H41-01um-R1-3290-length-13394-cov-6_pt1 | contig 13394 bp, 18 predicted proteins | sample MGYA00564400_ERZ1292625 | MGnify/ENA primary metagenome ERZ1292625 (study PRJEB36523, sample SAMEA6512639) | groundwater metagenome | collected 2019-01-08 | study: AquaDiva: Metagenomics assemblies of 32 groundwater samples | reverse complement strand
TTTTTAACTTTCTCTTTTATAATGCAGTATAGATATTTTCCGGTTGGTATTAATGTTTTTTTAGTCTTAATCTTTTTCCGCATCGAAACTAGCTTCTTTTTTGAGGCTTTTACATTAATTCTCTTCTTAAAGTTCTTTTTTGATTTTTTCTTTATCATGGTTAGTTATATAACTTACTTTGGTTCTGAAATAAAGGAGATAAGCTGTTGATTAAGTGTTTATTAGCTGTGGAAAAGTGATTTGCCTAATTTTTTTAAAGCATCTAATCCTCTAATTTCTTGTGGCTGAAGCTCTATTTCGGTTATATCGAACTCGCTGAAATTATCCTTTATTGTCTTAATGTATTTCGATTGCATCTCCCACCTTTTGGCACAAAAATCGCATTTTGATTTGGGGAAAATATTATTGACAATGATGTGATCAGAAGGAATGTTGGATTCTTTTAGGGTCTTTATTAAATCTTCTGTCTCAAGCACTCCCATTGCTTCTGGAATGGTAACGGTTACAAACTCGGTTCTTGAATCATCTTGTAAAAGACTCTTTACTTTTTTAACTGTTTTCTTCATTTCTAAAAGAAACTCATCTGCTTTTTCAATTGTTTCTTTACCCGAGAATCTCTCCACCATATACCGATAACGCCAGCGAAGATTGGCAAGAAACTTAATCCAATTATCTAAAAGATCAGGTAACGTAAGTAATCGCAGGGTGTGCCCGGTTGGCGCTGTATCCACAATATAAAGATCGTATTCTTTATTTTCCATAAAATCAGTAATCTTTTTTAAACCCATTACTTCATCAAGGCCGGGAATATCTAGCTTAAACATTTCTTCTGCCTCATTTTCGTCGAGGTAGGTTCCCTTTTGAAGTATGTCTAATATATCTTCTCCGTATTTTTCTTTAAATTCTTGAAGTACTTCTTGGGCATTAATCTCCATCGCAAAAAGATTATCAACTCCCTTGATAGCTGTCGGTTTATTTGAAAGTTCTTGGCCGAAACTATCCGCAAGCGAGGGAGCCGGATCGGTGGTAAAAAGCAAGATCTTCTTGTCGCTTTCAGCAAAAACTATTGATGAAGCGGCCGCCATACTTGTCTTTCCAACCCCGCCCTTACCTCCAAATAGAATAAACTGCAATTTTTTATCTAATAAGTTGTTTAAGGACATTTTCTAATGATTCATAGGCATCATTGTTATTTTTTAATCTTTCTCTCGCATTATTAATTAACTCTGCTGATTTTTTAACGCTGATATTAAAACTTTGAGTTAGTTTAGCCAGTGGGGCCGCAGCTAAGTCCGCAACGGTTTTATACCCGGCTTTAATCAAATTTAAAGTTAGCTCTCCGTCATTACCGTCCTCGGCTCTGGTATTTGTTGATTCAACTTTTTCAGAATCTTTCTTAATAAAATCCGAGCCTTTTGATGTTAAATGGCATAAGTTTGACCGAATCAAACTTATATAGTCCGCCCTTCCAAGAGAACGGCAAACTATGTAAGCATAATCGGTACTTATATTATTTTTTAGAGCAATTAACTGGATTTTTACTTGCCCACCATTATCAGAAATAAATTTTAATATTTTAAGGTCATTTGAATTCATCTTGATTTGTCGCGATTAATAAAATTATCAAGTCCGATTTTAGTCCGAATAGCCGATTGGATTTTCAATTTTTTACCATTCTTAGCTTTTCCTTCTATTTGACTAAGTATAAAATGTTCGCTTATTCCATCTTTTTCCATTTGAATTGCGGAACTAAAAATATTTCCTATTCCTTTTAATAGGTTGCTTACAAAACCGGAAGCATTATCTTCTGTTTTTAACTTCTTTTCTTCGTAAAATTTTTGTAATTCTTCATTATCCATAATGGTATAGAAGTTAATTTACCTTGTATTTTGAAGTTTCTTTTCTTGGATTTATCAAAAACTCTTTTGCCGGTAGAAAATAAAAATTTGCCCAATTGCAATATTATCGGGGGTAACTCCTCTACTTTTTTTACTGCCGGTTTTGCCTTCTCTTCAACTATTTCTATTTTTTTTTCTAACTCCTTTTCTATTTTTGTCTCTATTTTTTTTACGCCTTCCTCAACTTTTTTCTCTGCTTCCGCCAATCCTTCTTTTAGTTCATCGATCCGTTGTTCCAGTAAAGTTTCCACCGGCAACTCCTTTGATTCTTCTGCCTGCTCTGTCAATTTAATTTCTGTCTTTTGTTTTTTGAGTGCCCTCTTTATCCTTGGACGGCCTCTTTTCTTCGGACGGCCTCTTTTCTTCTTGGCTTTTAACTTCCTTACCTTTTTTTGTATAAATTCAGCTAATTTTTTCTTCCCCGAAGAAGTTAAAAAATAAATACCATTACTGAACTTAACCAACCCTCTCCTTTCTAAACTGCGGGTAATTATATCAAGGTAGCCCAAACTAATGCCAAGCTCTTTGACAACATCGCCCTTCTTGGCTTTGCCGCCTCTTTTTAAAATAGTTTGAATAACCTCTGATTCCGTATTGGGCATTTTAATATCCTAAAATTATGCTTGATAGTTTCCCTTTTCCCTTTCCCTTTCCTTCGGCCTCTGGGTCTTTCAATGGCTTACCTCGCATCTCTTTGGCCATTTTTTGGCTATTTTTTAAGGATTCGTCCATTTCCCCTTCTATCTCTTTTAATCTTATTTCTAATTGATTTTTTCTTTTGAATAACCTTATCCTTTCTTTAACCAATCTATCTCTTTCATTTCTGGCCATATATAAATTTAAAATAGCAGTGGTGGGTAAAGCCGGCTTGGCACTTCTCCTGTTTCGAGGAATAGATTTTAAACTGTGAAAATTGTTAATATCGCTTAAACTTTTCATAATTAGATTTATTTAGATTATTTTACTAAAGGGCCAATATCCATTAGTACAATGTTTTTTTATTAGTTTAGCAACTAATACTTTTACCTTTTCCGCATGCGCTTTTGTTCCCAACCTGCTGGTTTCCGAAGCCAATATATCTTTGCAAATATTAACGAATTTGAGGTCGTGGGCAGAAACCTTACAGCCGTTATTTAAAGAACGGGCAATCATAATTGCACCTCGGATTGTGGGAGCAAACTCATACTGTCCGGAATTTCTTAGATCTCTTATAATATTGACCACTGTTTCGGCATCTTTTCTATCAATTCCCGATTTTTTCCTGGTAATTTCTACTTCCGTTTCCTTGTCCATATAATCGAGATCCAGAGTAATCATTCTGTCGCGTAAGGCGTCTTGGCTCTTATGAACTCCTGCATATTCTTCAGGGTTAGAAGTAAAAATAGCCGTAAAATTTGGATGAACTTTTAAATAGCTTTCATTGCCTTCTCGGGCGGAAGGCAAATCCATTATCTTCTCCTGCAAAACCGAAAGGAGAATGTTGTTGGCTTCTGGCTTGGAACGGGTAAATTCATCGTAAATCAAAGTATAGCCATTCTTACAAGCAACTGTTAAACGGTTATCGACCCATTGCTTGGTCATACTTTCTTCTACTTTTAAAACTCTGGAGATAAAATTATCTCTTAGAAATTTCCTCCTATAGCCATGCTCACCACCCACCAAGTCAGCGGTGCTAGTTTGATCGTCGCCATGCAGTAGAATCACAGGTCTGCCTAATTGACTGGCCACATGCATGGCTAAAGTTGTTTTTCCAGTGCCGGATATTCCGCGAAAATGGATCGGAAAGCCCGCCCTTATATAATTCAGGGCTCTGGTAGCAATTTCTTTTACATGAGGGGTCTCGACAAAACCATCCAACGCTTTGGGCTGAATTATAAAGCTTGATTCTTCTGGAGATAAATTAGACATAATGTGTACTGGATAAAAAAGTTATTTTGTTTAGGCTTCTGCTGCAGTAGCTCTTGGCTTATGCGACAAAGATAGCCAATATTCTCTGGCCTTAGCAGAATCAGCGGCATATTCTTTTACTAAAGCTCTCGCTTCTTTTCTCACTTCGTTTTGCCTGGTTTTTATATCTCCCAGATCTTTCTTGATGCTTTTCATAATAATCCCAAAGTCCTCTTTTCTTGAATCCTCGCTCTCGGCTAAAAACTTCTTCAAATCAGCAGCCATTTCTTTCAATTCTTTACCAAATCTTGCGATTAATGCTCGCGTTTCGTGTCTAGAATCTTTAACCCAGGCGTGCCTGTCTGATCTGGAAGATTTAATATCTTCAACCAAACTTTTCATGGAAAGTGCTAATGACATATATTTTTTGCTTCGCTCAATCAAATTAGAAATGATAGAACGAAGATAATTAATTAACTTATACTTTTCGACCTAAATTTAATTGGTTATTTTTCTTTTGGAACTTTAGTGAATGGTTTAAACGCACCTAGGGTATAGCAGTTAGTCGGTGGCAAACCTGTTCCTACTTCAAGACCATAATGGATTTCATCATCCTTACATATCTTATGTTGATGAACTATCGTCACAAGACCCTTGCCCTTGCATACTGCGCAAGGCAAGCGATGCTGGAAAAAGATGCCGGTTCCCCGACAAGTCGGACATTTTTGATTCGGCTCTTTAATCCAATTCTCCCCTCTTTCATTACAAACTTGGCAGTTTGAATTTTTTGAGGGTACTCCAAAAGGGTCTTTTCCCTTACCTTTGCAAAATGCGCATTTAATTAACATAAATTAGTGTGGCCTATTCGTAAGGCTATTTACTATTTTTAGGAACTTCATTTAATGTTCTTACGACCTTTTGCCATTCTGAAGTCATGCCTTCCCTTAATTTTTGAAAGGATGCCAACGTCACCGAGGCCTCACTTTGCATTTTCAGTAGTCCTTCCGACACTAGACTGTTGGTTTCTTTCACTCTGACTTCTTGGTCCAGTTTTATCTTACAAAGGATATTTTTAAAATCCTTTATTTGAACCCCACTTCCTTTTCCTAATAATTTTTCCAATCTACTTACAACATTTCTTTCTTCTCCTATAAAATCTCCCAATACTTGTTTTACATATTCTTCTTTCTGGACCTGCCTTTCAATTATTTCTTCCATCATCTTGTCAAAATCTTTTTTTCTTAACGAAGCGACTTTGGCCAACGCTCCTTTAAGCATACCGCCCATTGCCTCTCTTTTGTCAGCAAAGGCATTTAAAACATTATTTGTATCCCCAATGATACTTTCGGCAATCCGGACCCTGGCTTTATAAGAATCCAGAACAACTTCAATCGTATTTTTTAATTCTTCTGAATTTTTATCTTTCGTTATTTCCATACAGTTTAAAATGAATAAGGCATGCTTTATATTTCTACAATCACTTAGGCCTTGGTGATTCTATGAAAGGAGTTTATTACTGCTTCCATAAAAATATAAAGGACGCCCTATTCTTAGATCCAGACTAGGCCGCGGCGGTTAGACCAACTGCTTCTGCATACTTGAGCCATGTCTCGACAGAAGCTATGACTACTCTTGCTTCAATAGCAAGCAATTCTATGCCCACCAAAGAAACTCTCACATAAGCGTCAATGACAATACCTTTGTCTAAAATTCTGTCTATGACTTCAACCAAACTGGAACTACTCATTGATTTTTCTACAGCCATGTTTTTTTACTTCGCTCCGTCAAGTTAAAAGTTTAAAATTAAACTCTTTACTAACCGATCGAAGATAAAATTAATTCTTAACTTTAAGTCCGTATCGACCTTATTTATTTTACGAACCAATTCAATTTATCAAAATTCACTAAATGTATGTCAATAAACTTTAATTTCTTGAATTGGTTAATAAATTTTTTACAAAATAAAAACCCCTCAATTAAAAATTAAGGGGGAATAATCAAATCAAAAACCTTCTTAAATTTTCCGGGCAGGTAAAAGGACTCTCTCTCTCTCTCTCTCTCTCTCTCTCTCTCTGGCCACAACAAAACTAGCGTGTTCAAAAAATAAACTCTCGGATTTTGTTTTAGATAATTCCATGTTCAGTCAGATAGATTAGCACCTATCTTGAAAATTTATATTAAAATATTCACTCACAACTATCTTTAATTATAGTTTAGGACTGTATTTATGTAAATAGGTTAATCCACAGTCAAAAGATAGGTTAAAAAGCGTTGCTTAAAAAGAACTGTTTATTCTTAATACGAAATATATTTTCAGAAAATTGCTCTTATTTTGCCTGTTTTGGCTATTTTAGAGAACTACTTGTCCACAATTGTATTCAAAATTGAATTTAACTATACTTATAAAGCCCCCCCCTCATGAAGTTATCAACACATCAAAAATTAAAATTATGGAGAATCAGCGCCGCAAAAAAATAATATCATACGAGATCACAAAACTCGGAAAGTACCTGAAACAGCTCCGCGAAGAGTTAGGTTTAAGCATCCGCAGTGTTGCAGCAAAATGTAAACTTGCTCCAAGCTATTTATCAAAAATTGAAGCGGGAGATACTTTTAAAACTATCGGCATCAACACCTTAGTCGGCCTTTCAAAATTTTATAATATCCCAGTTGCTCATCTTTTAAAAGAATCTGGGTTTACCGAAAACGATGACGATGAACTGCCGGGGCTTTCCGCCTATCTTAGAAAAAAATATCAGCTCTCTCCCCAAGCCATCCGCGACATGGAAATGGCCAAAGAAATCGTAGACAAAAAATACACAAAATAAAAAAGCTGAGTAAAGAAACTGGATTAGGTAACAAATAATATCCGGCTCAAAATCTATGGCCGGCAAGGCAAGATTAGACGAAAGGTAGATTCCGGCGCAGAACTGTGAAAATCAAAATCCCAGATGTTATCTGGGTTTTTGATTTCTGCTGTTTTGCCTGCCTGCCGGCAGGTATAGGTCAGAACTTATTTTTTGTATAACTATGGTTTAAGCCGGGTTTTTGTTATGATAAAAGCATGAAAGTAGCTTTTATACACAACGAAAAGAAGCTTGGAACTGGCGCGCATTATATAAATGATTTGATGGCATTAAAACTTAGGGAAGACGGGGTGGAAATTAAAAACTTTTATCCCCGCACATCCTTAATGGATACCCCGGTTCATTTAGGCGGCCTCAAAAGCATCCTCTTTTTTTATTCTCTGCTTGAGCGCCGAAAAGAAATTCTAAAATTCAACATAATCCAAGGAACCACGTATACTCCATTGCCGTTCTTGGCTTATCCGGTACCAGTTGTCAGTCATTTCGGGTCAACGACGCAGGGGTTTATTAAAATGACTCCTGTTGCCAGTCGTCTGGAGAGAGCGACTTCCAAAATTTGGTATAAGCTCAAGAAAGAAGGGGCAATCACTGAGCTCAATGTCAAAACAAGGCGTCCGCTGCGGGATATTGCCGAGATAGAGGAATATGTTGCAAAACATGCAGTGGCGGTTATCGCCGCATCGGAGAACGTGAAAAAGGAATTGATAGACATGGGGGTTGATTCTGAGAAAATTCACCTTATACACAATGCCGTTGAAGATTATTGGTTTGCGGCACCTTTGCTACCCATAATAGACACTCCGCGTATCGTGTTTCTTGGTCGTCTAGGCAGTGACGCATTCACCTTAAAACTAAAAGGATTGGATCGACTTATCCATTTATACCAACACTTTTCTGATGTGCCCAAACTTACCTTTTCTATAACGACAAACAAAAAGCTAGCAGCTTGGATGCGGTCAAAGATTCCCAATCATACAATGTGGGCGAACCTTCCCAAGTATCGTTTACCTGCTTATCTTCAACCATTCCGCGGTAGTATTTTGTTTATTCCTTCACGTTATGAAGGTTTCTCATTAAGCCTTATTGAGGGAATGTCCCAAGGATTGATTCCTGTTATATATCCGGTTGGAGTTGCTCCGGAAATTATCCGTAATGGTGAAAACGGTTTTCTAGTTTCTTCTCAAGCTGAAGCGATCGAAAGAATAGACCAATTGCTTAGAGATGCTTCATTGCGGAAACTTCTTTCTGCAGAAGCATCTAAGACGGCACATAAGTTCTCTGGTGATACAATTGCCCGTAAACTTTTAGAGCTTTATAACCATATTTTAGAACCAGCACCAACTCCATGAACAATCACCCGAATAATTTAGTTAGAGATTTGGCGCTTGTTATCTTTAGTGTTTTTATAGCCATTATCCTTGCCAAAACCGGAGCTCTTCAAAATTTAATTACGTCAACTCAAGAAGTGAGATTTATCGGCAGTTTTATTGCCGGTATTTTATTCGTATCTGTTTTTACCGCCGCTCCGGCGACGGTGGCTCTTGGAGAAATAGCCCAGTCCAATTCTGTTGTTATGGTAGCTGTTATCGGTGGATTGGGTGCTTTGATCGGAGACCTGATAATTTTCCGGTTTGTGAAAGATAGGGTTTCAGAGCATTTTTATTACTTGATTAAGACATCAAGATCAGAGAGGTTGTTTTCAATTTTTAAACTAAAGCTTTTTAGGTGGATCATCCCCTTTATCGGGGCTTTAATTATAGCTTCGCCACTGCCCGACGAAATTGGAGTGGCAATGCTGGGTTTATCAAAGATGAATAATTCATTATTTATTTTACTATCATTTGTTTTAAACTCTGTGGGGATATTGATAATTGGATTAATTGCCAAAGCACTATGATTAATAAGACTGCAGAAGAAGAACTATTTTGGGCTCTACCAGTTTCAAGGGTTGCTGAGGTATTAAAAACTGATACCCGAAATGGACTTTCAGAAAGTGAAGCGGAAAGAAGAATAAAAGTTTTCGGGCCTAATGTAATTGAAAAACCACGACGGGCTCCAGGATTTTTTATTCTTTTAAATCAATTTAAAAGTCCGTTGATTTTGATTTTGCTGTTCGCTGGCATTGTTACCCTTTTTATCGCTCACTATCGCGATGCCCTATTTATCTTCGCTGCTGTAATAGCCAACGCTACTTTAGGTTTTTACCAAGAATATAAGGCTGAGAAAGCTTTAGCAGAGCTTAAAACGTATCTGAAACAACGGGCGAGAGTTATTCGTGATGGCAAAGAACGCGAAATAGATGCAGCGAATTTAGTGCCCGGAGATATCGTTCACCTTGCCCAAGGTGATCGTATCCCTGCTGACGGCCGGCTCATGTTTGTTAATGACTTACAGATTGACGAGGCAATTCTTACAGGAGAATCTTTGCCTGTTTCAAAGTCCGTTGATCCGGTTAATTTAGATGCAGCTATTGGTGATCAGTATCCAATGGTTTTTGCTGGAACTCTTGTCACACAAGGCATTGGCACTGCAGTTATATGCCGCACTGATTTTTCAACAGAACTTGGAAAAATCTCGGTTCTGGTAGCCGAATCACGGAGAGAAGAAACTCCGCTTCAATTAGCAATCAAGGGTTTTAGTATTAAAGCGGGTATTTTTTTATGTATTCTTACGTTCATTGTTTTTGGCATAGGCATTGCTTTGGGTTACTCGCGCGTGGACATGTTTCTGACCTCCGTAGCAATTGCTGTTTCGGCGGTTCCGGAAGGTCTGCCGGTGGCCATGACAGTGATTTTAGCTATAGGGGTGCAGCGTATGGCACGACACAAAGGGGTTATAAGAAGGTTGATTGCGGCGGAAACCCTGGGCGGCACAACTGTTATTTTAACTGACAAAACCGGAACCTTAACAATGGCAAAAATGGAGTTAAGCAAAGTGCTTCCAACCGCAAACGTGGAAGAAAGTAAACTGCTTGAATTTGCCATTCTCAATACCAACGTCCTGATAGAGAATCCCGACGATTTGCCATCAGAATGGCGAACCAGCGGAAGAATATTGGAAACGGAGTTAGTGCGGTCAGCCGCCCTTAGGGGCGTATTCGTGGAGGAGATGAAAAGGAAAACATCGGTTTTAAGTTTCCTGCCATTTAATGCGGCTAATAAATTTTCCGCTTCGCTGATACATGACGGGGAAAAGCACCTGCTTGTCTTCTTTGGCGCGCCGGATATTTTTATTAAACACTCAACCCTAAGCGAAACGGGACAAAAAAATGCCTTAAAAGAAGTTAATTCTCTTGCCGAATCCGGAGAGCTTGTTGTGGGAGTTGCGGCTAAAGAGATTGAAAAAAAAGAGGATTTTTCTTTTTCAAAGGATTTAGAATTATCCGAACTTTCTTTTCAGGGATTAATTACTCTGCGCGATCCGGTCAGACCGAGTGTTAAAGAAGCGATTCGCAAGATGGAAGCATCCGGCATAAAAGTAGTAGTCGTGACAGGCGATCATCGTGGCACAGCCGAAGCCATAGCAAAAGAAGTTGGCCTAAACATTGGAAAAGAAAATGTTCTTGATTCTTCAGAACTTCAGACGCTTTCTGGTGCAGAATTAAAAAAACGCCTGCCCTTTTTACGAGTCATTTCTCGCGTATCTCCCATTGATAAAGTGAGAATTGTTAAAGCATTTCAAGAAACAGGAGAAGTTGTAGCTATGACCGGCGACGGCGTGAATGACGCACCCAGTATCAAACAAGCGAATATCGGCATTGCCATGGGTTCAGGAACGGAGGTTGCCCGCGATATTGCGGATCTCGTGCTGTTAAATGACAACTTTGAAACTATTGCTGCTGCCGTAAAAGAAGGCCGCCAGATCATGAGTAATATTCGCAAGGTTATCGTTTACCTTCTTTCTGACACGGCAGACGAACTTTTTTTGATTGGCGGAGCTCTTGTAACCGGCTTGGCGCTTCCGCTGAATGCGCTCCAAATTTTGTATGTCAATTTTTTCTCGGACAGTTTTCCGGCCGTTGCGTTCGCTTTTGAAAAAGATATTGACGGTTTAACGCATCATCCTCAAAAAGTAAAATCTGGCCTCTTTGACCCCATGATGAGGTTTTTAATTTTGTTCATTGGTCTCTCTACGAGTGCGCTTTTGTTTTTATTATATTGGTTATTGTTGCGAGCCGGGTTTTCAGAAGATCTTGTAAGGACATTTATTTTTGCCAGTTTCGGAACTTATACATTGTTTTTAGCGTTTTCTTTGAGAAGCTTAGAGAAAAGTATTTTTAAATATCCTTTTTTCTCTAACCTTTATCTGGTCGCTGGTGTGGGTATTGGAATTATTCTGGTAGGCGCAGCTGTTTATATTCCGTTCCTACAGTCTTTGCTAAAGACAACCCCGCTGCCCTTCTACTGGCTTTTAGGAGTTATACTAATCGGTCTATTAAATATTTTTGCTGTTGAGTTTGGAAAGTGGATTTTCCGCATACCCGTTTTTGGTTCTAAAGTCCATTTGCCGTCCGTGAAAAAATCCTGATAAAATCAGGATTTTTTCGTTTGCTCCGCGGCCAGGACTCGAACCTGGAACCATCTCCTTACACATGATCCATAGCTTTCGTTATGGGGTGGACTATCTCATATCCCTTCCGGCAACTGCCGGAGGGATCCGGGTATATAGTCTCTACACGTTTATCCTTCGACAAAGCTCAGGACAAGTCCTCAACTTCGTTTCGGAATTTAGCTCGGGATTGCCATCCGCCATCCGCCATCCGCCATCCGCCATCCGTCAGCTGACGGAGCCGGAAAAGGTTTCCCCGAATTAGCCCGGTTTTCATTTGAACATTTCTGCTCAACGCTGCCTAACTCGACAGGGAGCCGCTCTACCATTGAGCTACCGCGGAATATATTAAACTGCCTGACTATATTAACATAAAAAATTAAGGATTTCAAATTAACCTGTGCAGTTTTACACCTTAATACTTAGTGTTATACTTAACACAATGATACTTGAATGTTCAAAACACGGAAAAATAAAACATAAGAAAAGGAGTGACGGCACTTATCGTTGTGGCAAATGTGCTTCTGAATGGGTAATAAACAGTCGCAGAAACAAGAAAGAAAAGCTTGTAAAAATATTTGGCGGTAAATGTGTTATTTGTGGTTATAAAAAATATAGTGGCGCTCTAGACTTTCATCACATTAACCCCAAAACTAAATCTTTTGCATTGAGTGTTAAGGGGCTGTGTTATTCATGGGTGACCGTTATGGAGGAGGCTAAAAAGTGTGTCCTCTTGTGCAAAAACTGCCATACAGAAGTTGAGAATAATAGGACAAAATTATAATTTCGAGTCCTGGCATCGGAGTCAGATTGACAAAATACCATTAAATAGTATGTTATACTCAGTTTTAAAAACACCTAGGGAAGATATGTGGGATAACCTGGATGAGTTTGTGGAACATCCGCTGGGCCTAAGAGAGAAAGAGAATGTGAGATGTCTAAGATGTGATGGTACAGGCGAAATAAGAATTCCCGATGGACCGCATGGCGTAAAAATTGTTCTTTGCAGTTGCAAGGTGCCAGATAATTGTGATAATCCGATGCACAACAACGACCCCTGGTAATCAGATTCTTTCATTGACCGAGAAATCGGTCTTTTTTATTTACCCAATTTAGGCCTGTTTCTGCTTCGCGATCTTGTTGAGTATCTTCTGAACCGAGATGATTGAATCAATGTCATGGATTGAAAGAATCAATGCGTTCTTGTTCAGTTTTTTTAACTTTGCCAATTTCTTTTTTATTGTGGCCGCATCGGACATATCTGTCTTACTCAAGAAAAGATATTCATCTTTATCTAATAAGGTCTTACTATAGGCACCAAGCTCTTTTCTGATGGCTTTGTAGTCTCTTACCGGGTTTTCGGATTCAGCCGAAACAAGATGAAAAAGAACACAAGTTCTTTCGATGTGGCGGAGGAATTTCACCCCCAGCCCCTTACCCTCGGACGCTCCTTCAATAAGACCGGGGATATCGGCAAGAATAAGGTCGTAATAGACGCCTAAGTGTGGTTCAAGAGTGGTAAAATGATAATTGGCGACTTTGCTTTTGGCCTTGGTAAGCTCGTTCAATAAACTTGACTTCCCGACATTCGGAAGTCCAATGATACCGATATCGGCAATCATTTTAAGCTCAAGGCGGATGTCGAATTGCTCGCCGGATAAGCCTTCCTGAAATCTTTTTGGGCTGGTGGCGTGGGGTCCACGGAAAAGAAAATTTCCTTTGCCACCATGTCCGCCTTTGGCAACTAAAATCTGCTCACCTATTTTAACTATCTCTAGAAACCTTGCTTCTGGAAACATGTGGATAACCGTCCCGACTGGAATCTTAATGACAAGATCTTCTCCGGCTGTGCCGTCATTCAGTTGGTGCCTGCCGTTCTTGCCGTCTTCGGCCTTAAAAACCTTCGCATTGCGAAGGGCGTTTAAAGCGCCGAGGTCGGAAACCCCGATGAATGAGATGTTGCCGCCGTTGCCTCCCCTGCCTCCAGTAGGACCAAGGGCGCCTTTGTTTTTATTAAAAGCAACGATGCCATCGCCCCCTTTTCCGGCCTGAATCCGTATTGTAAGGTCATCAATAATCATGCCCGCATATTATAACACAGAATAAGCAAAGCCAGCTATTTTATCACCGTTGGCTTTCTTCGGACAAATGCTTAAATTAATCTCAATTTGCTTAACAAATTTTAGCAACCGTT
>ERZ1292625.1542-Hain-H41-01um-R1-1542-length-26605-cov-5_pt1 | contig 13395 bp, 14 predicted proteins | sample MGYA00564400_ERZ1292625 | MGnify/ENA primary metagenome ERZ1292625 (study PRJEB36523, sample SAMEA6512639) | groundwater metagenome | collected 2019-01-08 | study: AquaDiva: Metagenomics assemblies of 32 groundwater samples | reverse complement strand
TTTGTTCCGAAGACGAGGTATTAAGTGCCAACTACAGAGCGTCGAAAAGATGCGGGTTGGGACATCGAGCCACTGATGAGCGCCCTTAAATCTCGACCCTCGCCCATAGTATGGGGTGATCTGATTCCACATGATCCGGGAATCAAACCCGTCTCCTCCTATGTAGACCCCTTGCAATGAAAGAATATCACTCTTCCTGTCTCGAACAGGATTGCCTCCTCCTCTTAGACGTATCACTGTAAAGTCGGAAGTTCCCCCTCCGAAGTCGCCGACCAGAACTTTTTTTTCTTCGCCTTCCTCAAGGGTGCTTTCGAAAGCAAGGCCTGCCGCGATAGGTTCAAATTGAAACCTAACACACTTAAAACCCGCCTTTTCAGCTGCAGATCTAAGCCTACTCTCGGCCAATCGATCCGTGGCGGTATCTTCAGAGAAAATAACAGGGCGCCCCATCGTAACAGAGCTGATCTCTTGGCCGACAGATAGTTCCCCCTTCTTTTTGATGACCCTTAGTAATACTGCTATGAGATCGTCAAGTTGATAAGAGTCACCCCGGATATGTGTGATATCAAAAGTTCTGTCCGGCAAAAAAGACTTTATCGACTGCAGGAACCTTCCTTGAGCCCCATCTCTTAGGTACTCAAGAATCGCTTCTTGGCCGACATAAGTCCCCTTTGTGTCTCCAAAATACAACACAGATCTCATTGTTTGATCTGACGGAGTAGAAGGCTCTAAGCTAACCATTTCAACCCTACCTGCTTTGTTTATCGCTAAGGTTGAGTTGGTTGTGCCAAAATCTAGTCCACACGCGATCTCCATATAACTCCTCTTGGTTTGAGTTTTTATCAAATAACTACCAATGTGATAGTAACGAAATTTAAATTAATGTCAATACAAATTGGCCGATGCATCAAGACACAATCTTTGCTTTTTTACCTTTTTGAGAAAAAACACCTCCTTTTTCTTCTAAAACAAGCCTGCGCCCATCAAACGGCAGAAGTGTGAGCTTTGGAATAGCTTTATTTCCAATGATCGAATGGAGTTTCCGGTATTCAATGTTGAGTTTTAAGAGGTGTGAAAAAACACTTTTACTAATTTTCTGGAGAAGGGTTTTTTGGGGTTTTTTTCCAGGAGCAAGTTCTACGTTTATAAAGAAACGGTGATCTCGATTTTTGTTGAAGGTTTTATTGAAGGCGAAAAACTTTCCGGATACTAACTTGGAAATATTTTCACTTTCAAGGCCAGCTTTGATATTTTCGGGATAGATGTTCAAGGCATAAAAGGTAACCGCCACGTCAGATCTCCATTTTTTAATGATAAAGGGTAAGTGCCATTGTTTTAGCCCGTGATGATTAGCATTAGACTCTAAACCATGAGCTTTGATAATTTTTAGAATTTCTTCAAAAGACATAATCTTGCCTTCGTCGTGAATATTGTAACGAACCAAAGGTGAAGCGGTGGGGGCGGGGACGCCGCGGAAGGCGTGGATTTATTTGCTTGTATAATCATAAACTTCTTTTAGGTATTTTTTATACGGCTCGATAAAAGATTTAGCTGAAACATAAAATTTTTTAAAATCTTCATCGAAATCATACTCATGGACAAGGATATTGCGAAGGCTGGCGCTTATCGATAGATCTTTTGCTAGTTTATCTTCTATTACTCCAGTATTTCCAAGCGCGGTAAATGACTGGCGATATGAGTCTGGAGTTTTTTCTCCTTTCTCAATAAGGATTTGAGTGTTGATATCACTGGCTAAATCGACAATGAGCTGAAAATTTCTCTCGGCGGCCCTAACGTTCGTAGTATTTTTTTCGAAATTATCAACAGATTCAAACAGTAAAGATTCAAGCTCATTTAGAAGCTTTTTAATCTGTTCTAGTTTCTTTAAGATAAGCTCATTTGACATAGGTATTGGCTAGGGATTTTTCTCTGGCTCGGCGGAATTTGGCGGTATCTTGATATCTTTTCCAAGCGAGCACTTTAAAACGCAGGAAGTTAAAGTCATTTCCTTCGATAAGCTTGCCTGTTGTAGCAATTTGATATTGAAGAAGAGGTGGCGCGCTCCAGAGATCAACGAGATCAACCTTGTCTTCGGGGATCTGTAATTTCTCGGCAAGTTGGTTGGAAAGAGAGGATTTTTCTTCGAGAGAAAGGGGTTTTTGGTTTAAAATCGCAAAATCAAAGTCGGAGGCATTGTTTGAAGTGCCTTGGACTTGAGAGCCGAAAGCGATGATTAGATGGGCTTTCATATCAACATCATTCTATCACTTTTCGTGGTTCATTTGAAAGTCAAAAACTAGCCACTGCCGAGACAGCCGGTGGGGGCGGGGGCGTTTCTGAAGGCGTGGTTTATGAGATTAGTCATTAATAGCACCTTTTTCTGGAATGGTTCTACCGGCTTACCACAAGAGGATTTAATGTTTATGGACCGAGGAGCATAGTTTGTCTTCATAAGGTTATTATAGCAAAACGAGGATTGGATGTTATCCCAATCCTCGCTGTGATGTGACTTCCGCAAGGAAATCTATAGTCTGGCGGAGTACATTTTCGGCATCGTTCCTGTTGTTGAGTAAAAACCTTATTGGAACGCCGATGCCTAGAACCTGAGACTTTGCCTCTCTACATTCCAGGGCCTGCTCTCTTTTTACTGTTGTTTCGGTGGTAATGTGTCTGTCGGTTCTAAAAGCTGTATCGGCAATTCTGCGCGACAGTATTTCGCAGGCACCGGTCACTAGAACGACAACTGCAAGGAGTTGGCCTCTGTCTTTGGGGTGTATAGGTCTCACGTGTTTAACTCGACCATCTGGTCCCATGGAGCAAAAATGGCTGTCGTAGAGACGTATTTTCCTAGGATTTTGTGAGTCTAGTTCATAAATACGTCTCGTTGCCTCCAGGTGAAGACTTCCTCTTACTTCTTCCGAAAGCAGTCTAAATTCAGTCACCGTGTCAACTCCCGCAAGCTCGCAGAGCACATCTTTCAACTTTGCGCTCTCGATCGAAGTGCCGCTAGGGAGGGTTGCGCCATGCAGTTGGTCGACTAATTTAGTTTTACCAACGCCCGGAATCCCCCCTACATAAACTATCATAGCAATCCTCCTTTTCAGTTTCTGGCTACTAGCTTATCAAATAAAATAGCGAAGTCAAGTTTTAATTAAAAATTGATCTTGATGAGAAATATATTCTTTTATAACCCAGGTGACCAAAAACGAAAATTTATTCACTGGTGGTTTTATTTTATGATACTCTAAGAGGGTAGATTCTATTGCTTCTTGATGTATCAAAAGGGAGCGAAGATTGATCTGAGATAAAAAATTTCTTACGTTTATAAATTGCTGACCACCTCCCTCCATTAAACTTCTACCTTTAACAAAGTAGTAGAACAAAATCTCCTTTTCTTTCTCTTTGAGCAAGAAGCCGGGAGCATTAAAATTCTTATATAAGTAGTATTCTCGTAACAATGACAAAAATTCATTGGGAAAGTTTTTACTTAAATTGAGAGTGGACTGCCTAGAAATCTTATTTATTTTAAAGAAAGATGTTGATCTTATATCAAATTTCGAATTACCATTTAGGTACTGGATAAAAAGATTGTATTTGGACAGTTTTGATATTTCTCTTTTCGTTAAATTAAAAGCTTTCCCGGAAATCAAGGAGGTTAGACACGCCTTTTTATCTTTCTCGTTGCAATTGCTGTTATTCACATTAAGAAAGTTATCTAAGTCTCCTTTTGATAATTTATTAATTAATTCAATTTTCTCAGGAAAATCAGATAATTTCCTAAATGCTTCGGATGACACGAGGTAACTTTTAGAAGAAAGAAATTTAACCAAATCTGCAGATTGAATTTTAGAGTAGTAAATTTTTTTAAGGATACCGAAGGAACTGGAATTGTATATTGGACTTTTTAGGGCTGTTTTTGTTATTTGGTTAGGATTAAAATCCCTTGGCCATTTAACAATTATAGGGATAAACCAAGCATGTTGCGGCCTCCTAATATCCCAATTGAGATAAAGCCTGCTTCCTACGAGATACACAAGGCCGTTTTCCATGAGTTTTATTAGAATATGAGAAATTTTTAGAACTTCTTTTTTATCCACTCTTAAGAAAACAAAGCCCTTAGAGCCAAAACCACCTATTTTTAAAAGCATATATTCCATTTTCCGAATAAAAGTTTCGCAGATGAATACTGAATTCAGATTTGAAATCAACTGCTTAATCTCAGTCGTGAATTCACTCCCAAGAAACTCCTCATTAGTGGATTTACGCAATATTTTATTAATTTGAATTTTAGAAATTTCTCCCAAGATTACCTTTAGTTTAATTCGAGACTTATATTTTTCTATATTTTCTATATCTCTTGGTACTCTAATAGAAAACACTGGCTTGCCTTTTTTAATAATCGGGTAGAAACCGTCGGTCGTTTTGGCGGTTCCAATTATAGGAACTTGATGCGGCAAATCTACGGCAAAACCATTTTTCTTTAAGGTAGCCATTAATTTTTCTGCGAATTTCTTTAATTTTTCCTTTTTTATTTTAGATCCATGAATGGTAAGCAAATCAATATCTGACACGCCTCTTTTAAGTGCTGTTCCATAAAAAAATGAAGAGTTTTTTGCAAAAATACTTAAATTACTCAATTCTTTCTTGAAGACAAGCCGTGAAAGTTTATACAGGCTAGTAGTAAAAACCTCGGAATCAATGAAGATGTTGCCTTTAATTTTTTTGAGTCCCCCATATCCAAAGTCATAAATCTTATCAATAAAGAAAACGTTTTTAGCGGAATCTCTTATCTTGAAAAGATATTTTTTTATTTCTTGACTACTCAAGGTCAAGGCTAATACCAATTTTTTAAATTTAATGCGATTTGAGTAAGAATTTTCCAATAATGAATTATTTCCTTTTAAAAACTCGTTTTGAAATCTAATTGATGAAATGAAGCATCTGTCCTGCTTTAAGCTTTCAAGGTATACCGGTATAATTTCTGAAATTTTATCACCACTGAAAAAAGTGAAATGATTGGAAAAATCACTATTAAAAATAGGTTTCTTACCGTGAAATTCTTTACTGTACAAAACAAATGAAATTTTTCCCTTTCTGACTGCGTAGTGAGCCAATCCAGAATCAACGCCAAAATAAAAGCCACATTCATTAATGGCGTAGAACGCTTCGTGGATTGTTCTCGTTCTTATGACTTTGTGAGATACTTTTTTGATTTGTTCTATTTTTCTATACCGTTTTAGTCCCGCCTCCTCGAGAAAAAATATTCTATAATCGTTGTTCTTCGCCCAAATAATAAAGTCTATGATTTGATCCACTTCAAAATCAAGCCTTAATGCGTGATTATCACTAACGTTGAAGCTAAGTAGGATTACTTTGTTTTTTGGAAATTCGAGTGGGATGTTTTCTTTAGTGTATGTTAAGCCAAGATATCTAGTTATTGATCCTATTCTTAATTGCTCGAGACGATCTCTAAAAAAATTTTCCTTCACTAATTTACCTTTTTCCCGATAAATAAGTACTTCAGAAAATTTGTCTATTCTTCTAAGCTCGATTACGTGTTCATGCTTTGTGAATATTGTTAGTGGAACCGGCTTTGCCGAGGAGGAAAATACAATTGCAAAATCGAAAACTTTTGACAAGGGGGCTTTATAAAAATTATCCTCGACAAAAAAATTAGCTTTTGATTGGTAGACGCGGAAACCGCTGGTTCTTAATGAAAGAAGGAGTGGTTTTTTAAATAGCCATTCTCCAAGTTTATTACGAAAGTCGTAAATTATAATTTCTGAATTCCTAACTTCGTCTAACATTAACTGAATCATAAAAGCTGACTATTGAAACTTAGTCTTCTTATATTTTTGTATAACGACGTTGTGGTATAGTAAATTTTTTTTTACTCGGTTTTCATCGCAACCAATAACAGTCGAGACAACTCTTTTCGCATCTGCTGTGCTTCTAAAATCAATTGAAATTTTTCTATACCTGCACTTGAATCCGAAAGATTCGAATAGGTCGTTATTTCTCTTTATGGTTGCTAAATTCAAGCTGGGGAAAAGTGATGTTAGATCATCTATTTTGTAAGGACTTACCCTTATTATGACGCCGTTTTTATTTGTAACTCTTAGGATTTCTTTAAGTGCCTTAGAGGGATTACGAAAAGTGACCCAAGTTATAATGACAACATTAATGCTCTCATTGGATAATGGGATATTTTCACCATCCCCAAGAATACACACAACGTTTCTAAGATTAGACGTTTGATTTAGGGCGTATTCAAGCTGTGATTCAATGGGATCTATGCCTATTACCTTTTTACAAGATGATGCAAGGCTAACAATGTAACGGCCAGTGCCACATCCGATGTCGAGTAAAACAGTTTTTTGGGATGAACAAAGTCTTTTTATTTCTTTAAGAATCAACCCCTTCCTATCCTCTGCCAAACTGAACTTATGATATATATCCGAATAATTTCGGTAAGCACTTGGAAACCCCGTAAGATCTCTGTTTTTACCAGATCTGTTAGCAATTTTTTCGACAGTTTTCATAAAAAGACATTAATGGTAAATTTGGGATTTGACAAGTATCGGGTATAATCACTGAGGACGTTGTAATAAGAAAAGATATGGAAAATAGAACTAAAAAAGACAATATAGTAGTTAAGGTAGGTGTGTTAATACAAAAAAACAAAAAGTTGCTTTTAATAAAGGAGAGGGGGTGGATGGATAATTCATATCATTGGAATATTATAAAAGGCACCTTCGAGCCTGAGAAAGACAAAGATTTCATTGAGACTGCCAAGCGGGAATCTAGAGAAGAAGCCAATGCTTCAATAAATGTAGTCGGTTTGCTAAATATCTTGTACTTGAGAAAAAACAAAAGATCGTTTATACAATTTAATTTTGTCGCTAACTTAATAGGTTCGAAGTTCCACATTTCCCAAAGGCATAAACAGAGAAAATTTAGAAAAGATGAAGATATAGCGGAGGTTAAAATGTTTACGAAAAAAGAAGTAAAAAATATAAGGAAGGGAGATTTTATTGGAGAAAGAACTTACATTACTATTAAAGATTGGTTAAAGAATAAAAAATCTCAAAGAGGTTTGATAAAGAAAGTTAGGACTTATTAAATTAAGATGATTATGAGGAAGATAGAAAGTAAGATTACAAATTTAAAGCAAATAAGGGATATTGCAAGGAGACTTAGATTAAAAGGAAAAGTAATTGTGACAACTAATGGTTGTTTTGACTTGATCCATTTAGGTCATGTAAAAAATCTCCAAAAAGCTAGATTGTTGGGAGATGTTTTAATAGTAGGGATTAATTCGGACAGTTCGGCCAGAAAAAATAAGGGCGGAGATAAACCAATCACTTCCCACAAAGAACGATCACGAATAGTAGCGGCACTTGAATCTGTTGACTATGTTTTGATATTTGATCAAACAGACCCATCTTTATGGCTCAAACTCATAAAACCTGATATACATGTCAAGGGTCGCGATAGGAAAATGGAGGATATAAAAGAGCGCTGGGCAGTAAAGGAAGGAGGTGGAAAAGTTATTTTATTACCCCTAGTTAAAGGAGTCTCAACCACTAAAATTATTAACCGAATAAAAAAATTAAAACCTTAAGATTTTTTTAAATTTTTCGGTTTTTTAGGATCAGCGATGATGACAGCTTTGGCTCCGCCGTAGGGAACACGGGCGAGGGCGCATTTGTAGGTCATGGCCCTTGAAAGATTCAAAACATCGCGGAGGGCTTCTTCGTCGGATGAGTAGGGCCAATAGCGGGTGCCGCCGGCGGCGGGTCCGAGCTTGGTGCTGTGGATAGCAACATAGCCGCGGAGGCCGGTGCGGCGATCAGAGAAATACGAGACGATTTCGTGATTATCGAACTCTGGGAGTTTGAATGGATCCACGAATTCATTATACCGCTTCTTAAATTAGGGTTGGGCACAACCTGTGCGTTCGGGGATGTTTCGGAAGGCGTGGTTGATGAGCAAAACCACTTCAGGGATAGTGGGAGTAGTGGTTGCTGTGGCGGCCGATTATAGCAAAAAGCCCCCGGTCTAACTGGGGGCTTAGTTCTCACTCTGGTGAAAACCTGGTTTACGGCGTGAGCGCCAGGAGGCTGTCAATCATGGCGGAGAGTTTTTCGAAGTCTGGATCTTCGAGGAGGCGATCGTAGCCTTTGCGGCGCGTGCCGATGAAAAAGGAGGAAGAGCTGATGGTAGCGTAGCAAAGATTGCCGAAGCAACATGATTTGCTTGAAATGGCCTTCGAGAAAGCCAGATCGCTCGCCACCTCTTGGCTGACGATAGGAAGATTCATCCGGGCCTCAAATACCCTGGGATTCAGTCCGGCTTCTTTGGCCCAGACGATAAGGTTGGCAGGACTCGGAAAGTCAGTCTTCTCGGTGATAATAGCCGCATACTCCCAGAATCTATTACGCATCCCGGCCGCTTCACCTGCTCTCGCTAAGTCGTTGAAGGCTTGATTCAAGTTCGGTATGTAAATGTCGGGTCTCCGGTTGACGAATCGAAAGGAAACTCGGCCGCGGTATTTTTTACTGATGGGCAAGAAGGTTTCCTGCCACCAGGATCGAAGTGATAAAAGATTGCCCATGACCACAACTTCGACGTGATCTTGGTTTCGGCCAAGTCTTGGTTCGGGCAGGTAGGCCTTGGGTAACACCGAATAGAAGGTAGTTTCTGGGCAGGGCGAGGGCGAGCTCACTTGAATGACTACGTTTGAATCTCGAGAGATTGAGGTAGCTGGATTGGCAGGCGGGCCGGTTGATTTGACCTGAACAGTAATTTCTCGATTGGGATCGAGGGGTGAGCGATCGCAACTGGTAAAAACGAGAGTAGAGCCGAGAACCAGGAACACTCCGAAAACTGACAACTTTTTCACTTTTCCTCCCTCTGGGAGCTAGAGTTTGAATGTTGGTTCGAATTTTAAGGTGCCTTTAGTAAGGTAGATTAAAAAGGCGATTTTGTCAATAATTCGTAATTTTTACTGATGTTAAATCTTATCTAGCCTCGGGAATTAATGAATTTTTTGGGCGATTAGGAATGAGGTGGAGTTGGTCAGGAGTTCTCCGGTGGCTGACTTTGCGTGAACCAACTCAGGTCTTTAATCCTCAGACTTTTGCCGTCTAGAACAAGCTTTTGCTCTTCCATATTTACACGTAATTATAGCACCCTCGGCTCAATTAGTTAAGGCCGAAAATAAGGATATTTAGCTCGAGACTACAGCCTTGATCCTTCTTTGACCCGAACCTATTGATTCTTCTTTGGAAATTTTGAAGTGGCCGATGACGCCAGTGTGGTCGACGTGAGGCCCCCCGCAGAATTCTTTGCTCCAGGCAGATTTAATGTCTTTCCCGATAAAATAAACCTTGACCACGTCGGGATATTTTTCTTTTCCTCCGGAGGAGGATCCGCTTACGGCGGAAAAAAAATGCAGGGCGCCGGTTTTTTCGGCTTGAGCTTTCGGCATTTCTTTGAAACTTACGGGTAGATCTTCTTTGATTTTTTCATTCACTAAATCCTCGACTTTTTTGACTTCTTCGGGAGTGAGTTTTCGGGGAAAAGAAAAGTCGAATCGAGTGCGTTCGGGAGTGATGTCAGAACCGGTTTGTTTTACCTCCGGACCCAAAATTTCACGGAGCGCGCGTTGGAGCAGGTGGGTGGCGGTGTGGAGTCGTAAAACCTTATTGAATTCTTCTTCATTCCCTGCTTTCAACTCGCCAGTGTTTAAGATTAAACCGTGGCCACCGAACTTTTTCTCCATGCCGGCGCGGGAAATTTCTTGGTGTTTTTCGAATTTTTCCTGAAAATCTTTTTCATCTATTTTTATTCCGGCGTTTTTTGCAAGACGTTTCGTTAAATCAAAAGGAAATCCATATGTCGTATGCAAAGTGAATGCATCTATGCCCTTTTTAAACTGTTTTAACCCTTCTGGTAGTTTTTCCCTAAATTTATCTTCTTCTTTCTTAATTTCATTTAGAATTAAATCTTTCTTTTCCTCTAGTTCGGGGTAGGGGTTTTGGTAGTTTTCAATCATGGTTTTTGCAATCGGGATCTGCGACTTATCTGGGTTAGTCATGTTGCGTATTACTCGCCTAAGTATATAACCTGCACCCTTACTAGAAGGTACAACGCCGTCGGCAATCAAAAACACGGCGGCACGAATGTGATCGGCTACTATTCTTTTCAGTTTGTTGTCTAGGTCGGGCGTGTTCTCATCTATTTTTTTAAGAAGAGAGCTGAACAAGTCGGTTTCGAAAATGTTGCTTTTGCCCTGAACAATCATGGCCAGACGTTCAAAGCCCATACCGGTATCGACTCCGGGCATTTTGAGGTTTTCTAATTTTTTTCCGGATTGGCCGGAAAGAAGTTCTTCGCGGGAGCCAGGGAAGAAAAATTGGTTAAACACCAGGTTCCAAATCTCAACATCCTCGCCTTTTGAATTTTTGCAGTAAATCTCGGTCGTAGGGCCGCAGGGACCAGAGGTGCCCGTCGGGCCCCAAAAAACGTCGTGCATTCCTTCTTCTCGGATATCAGTGACGCCAAGATCTTTCCAGATTCCCGCGGATTCTTCGTCTCTCGGAATTTCGTTGGAACCCTTTTCACTTGAGGCGGATCCGCCTTTTGGGGAAAAAATAGTGACGTAGGAAATCGGAAGATTAAGTTCCTTGGTAATAAATTCGTGAGCGTATTTTATAGCTTCTTCTTTTCCGCCGAAGGCGGATCCGCCTCTGGCGGAGAAATACCCGCCGAAGGAAAAATTGCCCATCATTTCAAAAAATGTTAGATGGGAGTCATCGCCCACTTCATCGATGTCGGATGTGCGGAAACATTTTTGGATGGAGGTGGTATTTTTCGAACCAAAATCTTTGATTGGATCAGCTTCGCCTGTGTAATACTTTTTGAACTGCTGCATGCCGGCGGTCGTCAAAAGCACCGAGGGGTCGGTGGGAATGAGAGAAGAAGACGGCACAACGGCGTGGCCGTTCTTTTTAAAGTAGTCTAGGAATTTTTGGCGGATTTCGGTTGATGACAAATGACTCATAACTAATAATTTATAACGTTGCTTGATTGAAAATTTATGCTAACCAAGCTCGTCAAAATTCTTTAACTGGTCAGACTTGTGATGCTCGCGGATTTTCTCGAGCGCTTTGGACTCGATCTGGCGAATGCGTTCGCGCGTCACGCCAAAAACCTTGCCGACCTCTTCCAGGGTGTGGGAAACACCATCTTCTAGTCCAAAACGCATTTTGAGAATTTTTTGCTCGCGCTCGCTCAAGTCAACTAAAATTTCCCGAATAAGATCCCGGAGTAGGGATTGGGTGACGAGCTGGCTCGGGGAGGCATTTTTATCGTCTGGAATAAAGTCGGAAAGAGTGGAATCTTCTTCTTCACCGACGGGTGATTCAATCGAAAGAACCTCTTGGGAAATTTTCTGGATGTGACGAATTTTTTCAATATCAATACCCATCTCGGCGGCAATTTCTTCGGCGAGCGGATCGCGGCCAAGTTCTTGGATCAACTGACGACGAACCTGGGTGTACTTGGAAATGGTCTCAACCATGTGGACCGGAATGCGGATGGTGCGGGACTGATCGGCCAAGGCCCTCGTGATGGCTTGCCTGATCCACCAGGTGGCATAGGTCGAAAATTTAAAGCCCCGGCGGTAGTCGAACTTTTCTACGGCGCGGGAAAGACCTAAATTCCCTTCCTGGATGAGGTCGAGAATACTTAGGTGGGGCGTGCGATTAACGTAGCGCTTGGCGATTGAAACGACCAATCTTAAATTAGCTTTCATGAGCTTTTGGCGCGCTTCTTCGTCCCCTTTTTCATTGCGCTTAGCCAAATCTTTTTCTTCATCCTTGGTTAAAAGAGGAGTTTTCCCGATTTCCTTCAAGTACATCTGGACCGCATCGGGGACATCGGTTTCAAATTCAGAGAATTTCTTAAGCTCGGCGGCTTTCGGTTCATCTTTCCCAACATCAAGAAGGGCGCTCGTTTCAATGACTTTGATGCCGGCTTTTTCCAGGCGTTCGTAAATTTCCTCAAGAAAGGTAAGATCCTCTTCGATTTTTGGGAAGTAGTAGAGAATTTCGTTGTCGGTCACAAAACCACGAGGCCTACCTGACTCAACAAGTTCCTTTAGCAATTCCTCACTTAGCTGACGGCCCTTGGCGCCTTTTGGCAACCTACCGAGCTTTGTTTCTTTCTTTGATTTTATGGGCTTCCCCTTTTTGGCCTTTTTAAATTTAAGCTGACCCTGGCGTTTAAGCGGCTTCTTTAGTTTCTTTTTTTTCTTTACTATTTTTTTCGCTTTTCTTTTTTGCGATTTAAGTTTTTTCTTTTTGCTTTTTTTCATGTTTTAGCTTAGATGACTTAAATTGTGAAGCTCTTCTAGGGCCGAGTTAAGCTCGGTTTCGTTTTTGTCGGCTTCGGCTTTTTTTACTTTGAGTGAGACTTCTTGGCGGCGTTCTTTAAGATGCTCCTTGGCAAGATGAATTTCGAGTTCTTCGATTTCTTTTGGACCCAGGGCTTCGGATCGTAGAAGGATTATGTTTAAAAGTTTATCGAGATTAGAATCGCCGCTTCTTCGCGCCCCGCTTTTTATAAGTTCGAAAACTTTTTTATAGGGAGGGGTAAGGCGAAAAAGGTTTCTTTCGACTAATTCAAAATTGTTTTCTTCGAGAGCTGCGGAGATTAGCCTCTCGCAAATCATGTCGTGGCGAGAAAGTTTCCTCGCGTCAGCTAGGCGAATTTCTTCGGTTGGACCTGAATACTGATTTTCGGTTTTTTGGAGAACCAACTTATCAGTTTCTTCCGTTAGGGTTTTTTCGCTCACGCCGGTGCGCCTGGAAAGCTCTTTTAACCAAGAGCTTTTCGAAACTGGGCTCGATATGTTTCTTATTTTAACGAGGACAACGCGCAACCCTTTGAGGTTTTCCCGGTTGCCGTAATCTGCGTTTGTTTTGGGCAGATACCTTTCGAAGTAAAATTCGGTGGCAGGTTTGGCTTCACCGAGAGCCTTAATTAAATCTTGAGGATTTTTAGCGGCAGCTTCGGCCGCATCCTTATAGTCCTTAAAGAGGACAACCTTTACATTATAGTCAAAGGCCTCGGCAAGATCAATGGCCCGCTCACCGGCATTTAGGCCGGCTTCGTCGTTGTCAAAGGTGAGGATAATTTCATCGGTTAGTCTCTTTAGGACTTGGAGATGGTCGGGGGTAAGGGCGGTGCCGGAAGAGGCCACGACATTTTTAACACCCGACTGCCAGCTCATTAGGAAGTCGGTTTGACCCTCCATTAGGAAAACACGCTTCTCTTCCCGGATGAAGTCTTTGCTTTTGTGGAATCCGTAGAGCAGTTTGGACTTGT
>ERZ1292625.2278-Hain-H41-01um-R1-2278-length-18355-cov-5_pt2 | contig 13396 bp, 19 predicted proteins | sample MGYA00564400_ERZ1292625 | MGnify/ENA primary metagenome ERZ1292625 (study PRJEB36523, sample SAMEA6512639) | groundwater metagenome | collected 2019-01-08 | study: AquaDiva: Metagenomics assemblies of 32 groundwater samples | reverse complement strand
GAACCGCGTCGATAACCGCGTCTGGAACCACGTCTGGAACCGCGTCGAGAACCGCGTCTGGAACCGCGTCTGGGACCGCGTCTGGGACCGCGTCCGTGACCGCGTCTCGTAGTTGTTATGATTCGTTCTTGGACGCGATGAACGTCTATCGTCGCCGACGAGTGCATCCGTCTGTCTTTCCAGAAACGTGGGATCGACTTCGAGATCGGATTGAGCGAATGTATGTTCGTGGAGAGCTTTCGGATAACGAGCACGACGATCTTTTTAATCGGTGGATGGAGGAAATGAGACGGTGACGTGGTTTGTGGTGGATGTCGAGGCAGACGGTCCGTGTCCTGGACTTTATTCCATGGTTTCGTTCGGCGTGGTTCGTTTCGATCGGTATCTTCAAACTACGTTTTATGGGAAGACGCGACCGTTGGATGGAGCGAAGTGGGATCCCGAGGCACTTGCGATTTCCAACATCACGCACGAAGAGCATCTTGCGTATCCAGATTCAGCTGAAGTCATGCAACGTTTTTCTGCATGGTTACGAACGAATTGTTTTGATGGAGATCGACCTGTTTTCGTGTCCGACAACCTTGCATTCGATTGGCAGTTTGTGAACTATTATTTTCATCGGTTTCTGGGAGATAATCCAATGGGTTACTCCGGTCGCCGGATTGGGGATCTTTACGCAGGTTTTCTCCAGCGAGCGGGTGCATCTTCTGAATGGAAGAAGCTTCGGAAAACGAAGCACACACACCATCCGGTTGATGATGCTCGAGGAAATGCGGAGGCGTTGCTTCAAATCGCAGACATGGGTCTTGTGATCCCGGGAGTGTAGTGGATGACAAAATCGGATCGACAGTGTGCGTTTTGTGCGAGAGAGCGAAAAGAGGTTCATCAGCTTGTTGCAGGACCTGGAGTCGCGATTTGTGACCGTTGTGTACACGTTTGTCGAGATCTTCTAGATGAGGCTCTTCAAAAAGACGATGCGCGGGTTCTCCCTGGGGGAGCCCCCAGCACGAAGTTTTCCACTCCCAAAGAGATCGTCGAGCACCTGGATGCCTACGTGATTGGACAGACGCGGGCGAAGAAGATCCTTGCCGTCGCGCTTTATAACCATCGAAAGCGTGTCCGCTGGGCCGGTGAAGGGAAAAAGTCGATCGAGATCCAGAAAGGGAACGTGATGATCGTCGGTCCGACGGGGTCTGGGAAGACGCACCTCGTGAGGACCCTCGCGAAGATCCTCGACGTACCCTTTGCCGAGTCGGATGCGAACTCGCTCACCCAGGCGGGGTACGTGGGCGAGGACGTTGAGTCGATCCTTGTGAAGCTCCTCCGTGCCGCCAAGGGAGATGTCGAAGCGGCTGAGCGGGGGATCGTCTACATCGACGAGATCGACAAGATCGCTCGACGAGAAGGAGCAGAGCAGCGGGACGTAGGGGGAGAAGGGGTCCAGCAGGCGCTCCTCAAGATTGTCGAGGGGTCGAAGGCGGAGTTCCGGGTCGGAGTCGCTAGCAACGGGACCGGCGGAGAGGTCGTGCGGATGAACACATCGGACATCCTCTTCGTCGTGAGTGGGGCGTTCGCGGGGCTCAAGAAAATTTCGGCAGAGAAGGAGCGGGGCAGTTACGGAGCAACGATCGGGTTCGGGTGCCATGGGGTACTCGGAGGACTTGACGGACTTCGATCGGAAGATTTTTTCCGGTTCGGGATGCTCCCGGAGTTCATGGGGAGGTTCCCGATCCTCGTCGCAACCGACGCGCTCGATGTCCCTGCCATCTCGCAGATCTTGACCGAGCCGAAGAACGCGCTCCTCCGCCAGTACGAGGTGCTCTTTCGTCGGTCGGGTGGATCTCTCTGTGCGACGTCGTCCGGCATCGAGGAGATCGCGCACGCAGCGGTTCGACAGGGGACCGGTGCGAGGGCGCTCCGGGGACTCCTCGAAGGGCTCCTCCTCGATGCGATGTTCGAGTGCCCGAGCCATCCAGGGGGCACCTACGTGCTCGATCAAGCTGCGGTGCAAGGGGGGCGTGCTCGACGGGAAGAACCCGCTGCAACCGCTTCTTCTTGACAAGCCCGTTAGATCCCGGTATATACCGTGACGAAGGAAGGAGGATCCAACACATGTTCAAGAACATCGACGAGTGGCGAGAGCTCGCCGACGCGGTGCTGCCCTTTTTCCCAGGCTACCAGGTCACGGGATTTGATCCCGACATCGAATTGACACGTTGGGAGCACCATCGAAACGGCAAGAGCACGGCGGTCGACCATGTGCGTCTTAGCGTCATGGCAGTTATTTGTCTTACTACCAAAATCGAACCGGCGCGAGTTCTGCGTGAAGATCTCTACGACTACGATGAATAGATTGGATTGTAAGCAGGTTGCTGTCCGTCCACGAATTGAATATCTGCCACATCCGAGGTCTCGTCGGATGCGGTATCGCGTGGTTGTGGTCTTTCTGATTGCTGTTTTCTTGGGGGTTCTTTTTTGGTTTTTATCGAGGTAGGAGATGGATGTTCGTGTCGTAGAAAAAGCTTCAATCCCTGTGGTGGATTATGAACCGAGTTGTCTTCCACAAACCAAAACGGCTCTTCGAGATCACCCGCGAATTGCGGATCTTGTTCAAAAGGCTGCTGGGAGAACACACGACACATCTGTTGACGCGCTTGTCTTTTGTTTAGCTCCCGATCTTCGGGAACCGATGTCCGATTTTTATCGGAGTCGAAGACGACAGTTAAGAAATATCGCGTCTCCGGAAGCACTCGCACGTCTGGATGCGCGTCTCGCGTCCTTTGTTTTCGAAGTGGCTGGTTTACGAGATGAAGAAGTGATGGAACTGCTGCTTCGGGCAGTTGCCCAGAAAGAGTAGATCATGGCGCAGGTTCGGTTGGACCGAGATCAGACGGAGTTTGTAAGGGATTTGAAAGTGTGTGCCGCCGTTTGTCGAGAGGCGATGGGGGACGTATTTCCGGATGTGGTTTTTGAACTTCTCGACCGTGGTGTTGCCGATCTTTCTGACAAAGATCGGAACGAGATTGTAGATGATTTGAAGAAGGCGATTTCGGTGACGACGGAAATCTTCACAGATGTAACGCGTCGGACGCCAGAGATTCTGTTGACGGTTTTTGAAGGCTTGTTCCCGGTCGAAGACGATGACGTTGACGATGACGAGAACGAGGATGACGACCAGGACAAATCGTCCTGAAAGGAGAACGAATCATGCTGTTTGTGGAATGGAAGCGGGCGAGGGATCGCCTTTCGCCGGAGAATCAGAAGGTGCTCGATGTTTTTCGTGCGGAGCGGGATCCGCTGACCGTGAATGAAGCTCTCGAGCGGGCGGGGTTCAAGAACTCCATCCAGATGCGGGGGCAGTTCGGCGCCTACGTGCGTTACGATCTCCTCCGGAAGTCGGGGGACGACAAGTACGTCGCGTCCTTCCGGTTGGATTCGGCGTGGGGGCGGAAGCGTGCAGCGGAAGGAAGTGTGCCGAAGAACGGGGCGAAGTCGAAGTCCCAGCCGAAGCCTGTTGAACCGACGAAGGCTGTTGTCAAGCCTGTCAAGGAGAAGCATACGGAGAAGACCGAGGTGGGTTCTGCGGTCGTCTCGGTGCTGGAGACTTCCAAGGGTCCTGTTGCGGAAGATCTGTTCGCGCTTGCGGAGAAGGTTTCTGGCAAGCCTCGCGCGGACGTTTTCTTGGAGGCACTGGAGCGTGTGTCCGGAAAGCCGCGGGAGAAGATCGCGTTCGAGATGTTGGAGTGGGCGATCAAGCAGTCGACCTGATTTTTTTCAGGGGAAGGAGGTCTCAACATGGCACATTTTGACGTGCGATGTACGGATCGCTATAAGCCGCATATGGCGGCGATTGGTTATCCTCTTCGAGAAGAGGTGTTCGAATACGTACATCGTCGAGGGGGTGTTCAGTATGTGCCGTTTGACCTTGCTGCGTACGTGAAGGATCTTCTCCCTCGATACAACGGTGAGGCAGAAGGGACTTTTTCAAAGATTGATCTTCTTCTCACTCCTGCAATGAGAATTGCTCTCTATGGAGATCTTCGAGTATCTGTACTTTCTCGGGGTTCTTGGTTTCTTCCAGGGGAGCCGATTCTTACGGTGCGAGGTCCTTCTGCACTGGGTTCGCATGTGGAGCCAACGCTCCTTTGGTTGCATTATCCCATTCAGCTTGCGACGTTGGCTCTTGTTGATCCAGATCGATTTGCAGCCGAGGTTCGGGTGGTGACGTGTGAAGGACAGCGGGATGTTGTTCGGCGAGTTTGTGAGAGTCTCGGTATCTCGATGCCGAAGGTGGAAGTAGATTCTGTCGCGTATCATCGTCGAGTATACGATCGGGCAAAGAAATTGGTTGAGATCGTAGAAAGCGGAGATCGTTTGTTCGAAGTTGGAATGCGATCAGCAACTTGCATGGAACAGCATGAAATCGCACTCCGTGCGTGTGCTGCTGCGGGGATCCGGAAGACAAGCAATATCTATCTTGCGGATAAGTTGGGGATGGAGGCGGTTGGGACGATGGGACATGAACACGTCCAGCGATTTGGAGATGATGAGGCTGCATTTCGTGCTGCAAGGGATCGATCTCCAGGTCCGGCGACGTTCCTTCTTGATACCACGGACACGCTTCGATCTGGACTTCCGGCTGCCCTCCTTCTTCGGAAAGAGAACGATCGAGGAGATTGGTTCCGGTTCGATTCGGGTGACATTGCAGCACAGCTTCGAAAAGCCCATGTTGTGTGTCTCGCAGCAGGTCTTCGTGGGCGTTATATTCTGGAAGATGGTTTTGATGATGAGCGTGTTTCCGAGTTCGAAATGATTCGAAAGGAATTGAAGATCGACGCTGAAGATCAGCGGTACGGAGTCGGAGGTTGGTTGATTGCAGGTCCGAGCGGCACGTCACTTACACGTGATGCGGTTCAAGCAGTCTATAAGCTTTCTTTTACAAGAGGTCGTCCGACCATGAAGTTCGGAGACGGTGGAAAGAAGAGTGTTCCGGGCGATCCGGTTATTTGGCGACGTGTTGTAGGAGCCCCCGAGCGGTCTCCGTTTGGAGTGATTGCACAGCGAGGAGAAAAAATCCAAACTGGATTTGTTCAATTGACGGATCGTGAGGCTATTGAGGGAGATGTGTTCTTCCGCGAGGGGCTTGTGCGAGCAAAACGTGGTTTGACGCTTCGTCCAGGAATGAGTTCGGAGACGAAGACGCTTGTGCAAGTGCTTTCGGATGAACGACGAAGAACGATTCATGAACTCGGTGTTCGTGCACGAGAGATGACCGGTTAAAAAAGGAGATACAAGGTGAAGGTACATCTTTTCATTGTGGATCCACAGAACGATTTTTGTGTCCCAGATGATGGTCATGGGAACAAGGGAAAACTTGTTGTCGCAGGTGCAGATAAGGACATGATGCGCGTTGCGAAGTTCATGGACCGTGTCGGAGATAAGTTTGACGAGGTCTATGTGACGCTGGATAGTCATCAGACGATTGGGATTGAACGTCCAAAGTGGTGGAAGCGGTGCTCCGATGGAGCAGAGCCTGCCCCCTACACGATTCTTGGTATCCATCTGGACGGAAAGCGCATTGTGAAATGCACGATTGATGCAACGGGCGTTCATCCGACGGAAGAGGAATACACGACGTATCTTCCGAGTTATCTTCATCACGGCGGTCCGACGGGAAAGGGTTCGTTTGGTTATCTCCAGGCGCTCGCGGCGAAGAAGCGTTATCCACACGTCGTCTGGACCGAGCATTGCATCGTTGGTACGTGGGGGTGGGGTATCGTGCCGATCCTTGCCGAGGCTCTTTATCGCTGGGAACGGAGCCAGTTCGCGCGTGTGAATTACGTTGTCAAGGGGAACAATCCTTGGACCGAGCATTTCTCCGGGGTGATGGCGGAAGTCCCCGATCCATCGGATCCGTCGACGCAGGTGAATACACGGCTCGTCCAATCGCTCGAGGAGGCGGACATCATCGTTTGGACGGGGGAAGCTCTTTCTCATTGTGTCGCAAACACGACGCGAGACACCGCGTTGAATTTTTCGAACCCGAAGTATATCGAAAAGATGGTTCTTCTTCGAGATGCGACGAGTAATGTCTCGGGTTTTGAGTTCCTCGGTGATGCCTTCTTGAAGGACATGACGGCGAAGGGGATGAAGCTTTCGACCACGGAGGATTTCTTCGCGTGATTGCATTTTAGAAAAAGGAGTGTGTGAAGCCATGGGACGGTTTACCAATCAGATCGATTCAGAGATGAACACCCACCAGATCCAGGGCGGGTTTCAGTTCAGCGCAGTGAAGATTGATTCGCTCGGCGCGACGGAATACACGCTCGCTACGATTGTTATGGACGGATCTGGTTCTGTTTCTCCGTTCTGGCAGCAGATTCAGCTTGGGCTCAAAGAAGTGGTTCAGGCTTGTCGTCGCAGTCCGCGGGCAGATAACCTTATGCTTCGCGTCGTGGTTTTTTCAGATGGAGTCGATGAGATTCATGGATTCAAGCCGCTTCCGGATTGTAACGAGATCGATTATGATGCGCTTCCTTTTCCGGGAGGTTCAACGGCTCTTTTTGACGCGTCGTATAGCGCTGTGAAGGCAACGACGGATTACGGGCGAAAGTTGACCGAGGCGCAGTTTTCGGTGAACGGCGCGGTTTATATTTTGACCGATGGAGATGACAATCGGTCGAAGACAACTGCCAAGATGGTTGGAGAAGCTATTCGTGAGGCGCGAACAACGGAAGCGATGGAGAGCATCGTGCCGGTTTTGATTGGCGTCAACACGGATGTGAATGATCTTAATCGATTTCTTGATCGGTTTCAGAAAGAGGCTGGGTTTCAGCAGTACATCGCGATCGGGAAGGCGACTGAAAAGGAGCTTGCGAAGCTCGGTGGGTTCATCTCAAAGTCTATCTCTTCGCAGAGTCAGGCGCTTGGTACGGGTGGACCTTCGCAGTCGCTTACATTTTGAGAGGTTGTAACCATGCCGGTTCTTGATTCTGTTGGTCTTGCGTCAGAGCGTATTTTCGCGCTTCGTACTTTTCATCAGGAAGCAGGGATTCCTCGAGCCGAGCTAGATCTCTCAGGTGGAGTAGATTCGGCTGTCATGGCTGGGCTTCTGGTTCAAGCACTGGGACCGGAATATGTGACGCTTGCTCATCTTGGGATTCAGACCAATCCGTATGCGACCGCGCGTGCTCGTAGGTTGGCCGACGCGATCGGATGTCGTCTGATCGTTTCTGATTTTTCAGAAGAGTACGATCGCATTGTCTTGCGGATGAAGCGAGATCTTGTGTCTGCTGGATACGACGAGGAAGAAGTCGAATCGAGGATTCGACGTGATCCAACGATTCTTGGTGCGCTTCGTTCCATGCTTCGTGCGCCTCTTGGACGGGGTTATAACCGGTTTACAGGGGGAGGTATTCGACACGGAACGGGGAATGAGTGCGAGGATCGGTGGCTTCGTTTCTACCAGAAGGGCGGCGACGGTGAAGTGGACACGAATCCGATCGCGATGCTTTCGAAGAACGAAGTGTGGCAGTTGGCATGGGGTCTCGGTTCTCTTTATGGGACCGATGCAGCAAAGGCTGCGTTCGTTGAAGTGGTTGCGGCGACTCCGTCCCCGGATCTATGGGGAACGGGGGACGAACACAATGACGAGAGTGAGTTCCATGCAGTGTGTGGTGTCCCGTTTTCGTATGGTCGAACAGATCCGGAGACGGGAAGGGTGATCCGGATTGGAACGATTGAGCGTGTGTCGAGGTTCTTGGATGTACCCATGCCCCTGCATTGCAGCATGGAACTCGGGGCTTGGGAGTTAGTTATTTTTGCGGATAAGCATTTGACTGAATGGGGTCCTGTCGTAGAAGCGTCCCGGTGTATCTTTCCTGAAGCTCAGTTTTCTGAGGGTCAGGTTGTTGGTTTCTTGAAGGCGGCCAGGCGTATGGAACGACTGACTCGTCACAAGATGAATCCGGCGATTTCGACCCTTGGCACAAGGGAGAAGTTGCTTCGTGACTCACTTCTTTCTGACGATCTTTCTCAGTACGGATGCAATTAACCTATGAAAACAATCGCGGACGCTTATTTTGCTATTGGTAAAGCACATGCTGTCTGTCAGGATTATGCGCGGACAGGACATGTTTCTGGACGTCTGTTTGCGATTGTTTCGGATGGGTGTTCGTCTTCTCCGGACACGGATTTCGGTGCACGATTGCTGACGATGGCAGCCATCCGATGTCTTCCTGACTCTCTCTATCAGGATCAAATTGCTTGGTACGAACGTGAAAGCGTAGGGTTACACGCCCCTTATGGTCTTTCGAGTCGGTGTTTGGACGCAACACTCCTTGTCGTGTCCGAACAAGAAGACGGTACGCTGCGAGCGACCGCTTTTGGTGATGGAGTTCTCGTAGCCAGGCGTTGGGATGGTGTTCTTGAAACATGGGAGATCGATTTTCATGGAGCACCTGGTTATATTAGCTATCTGTTTGATTTGAGCAGATTGAAACAGTACCTGGATGAGGGTTACGGAGAGCGGCAGGTTACGCACCGAGTGGGTGGAGAGGTAGTAGACATTGTAAAAAGTCAGATCAAAGTGAATGTCGAGCGAGGCTTGCTTGTCTTGGTCGACGGGATGCGTTGGGAGCATACGTTTTCCAAGGCAGAGTACGATCTTGTTCTTTGGCTTTCAGACGGCGCTCTTTCTTTCCAACGAAAGCCCGAGATGGAGCCGATCGGACTTTCTGAAATCGTGTCGTGTGTTACGGATATTCGTGTGAGAACCGAGTCGTTTCTTGTACGAAGTGCTAAATACTTCTTGACGAAGACGTGCGTGGAGGGTGGGTGGCAACATACGGATGATTTTGGTGCGGCGGGAATCCTTGTAAGGAATCGTGATGAAAGTCTACATCCAGGGGAGTAACCAGTCCGTTGATCTCACGCAGAGGAACTTCCTTGCGCAGGGGGGTGAGGGATCTGTTTATGTTAAGGGAGACACGGCGTTCAAGGTCTATCACGATCTATCGAAGATGATTCCCGTCGGCAAGATCCACGAGTTATCGAAACTTACTGATCGGAAGATTGTTCGACCAGAAGGTGTTCTTGTTGATACGAAGGGAAGACCCGTAGGTTACACATCTCGTTTCGTGAAAGACGCAATTCCGTTCTGTCAGATTTTCCCGCGATCGTTTCGAGAACGGGAAGGAATTACACACGAAGTTGTACGAGAGCTGATTCGGAAGTTTCAGGAGGGTGTTGAGTTCGTTCATCAGAACGGAATTCTTCTTGTTGATTTGAATGAAATGAATTTTCTTTCTAGCTCAAAATTTGATGATGTTGCATTTATCGACGTCGATAGCTATGAAACGCCGCATTATCCAGCACTTGCGCTCATGGAAAGTGTGAGAGATTGGAGTGTCACGGACGGAAAGTGGTCCGTACTTTCGGACTGGTTCTCGTTCGGTATCGTTGCGTTTCAACTTTTTACGGGAATTCATCCGTACAAGGGTGGATACGTCGGTCCAAAAGACGAGTTCAAGCGAAAGATTCCGTCAGATGTACCGGATGATGCTTTCGCTGTTACGAGAAGACGCATGCGTGCGCTCTTATCTGTTTTTCATTCGGATGTGAAGTGTCCATCCGCGACATATCCATTTTCTGTGATCCCGAGTCCATATCGGGCGTGGTTTGAAGCCGTCTTTGCGAATGGAAAGAGGTGTTCGCCACCTTCTGATTTTGGAAGCCCTATCACGGTCGTTTTCGCGGTTAGGAATATCTCAGGAGGAAAAGCTCTTGACCTAACGGAAGTAGGAGTTTATCCAGGAACGCTCGGTCGGATGTGGAGTGACGGAAAGAGTCTTGTCGTCAGCCTTCCTCAAGGTGTTTGGCTAGATCGAGTGCAAGTTACGACAGAGACGGCTTCTGCGTGTGGTTTTTCTTCTCGTGGAGGACGAGCAGTTGTTGTTTTTGCGTGTGAACCAGGAGGAGTGCCTGTTTTAGAGAATGTAACGGACCGTATTCGGGTTCCGTTTGATTTGGAGATCAAGGAAGTATCGTCGTACGATGGACGGATCTACGCACGAACACATGATCAAGTGTGTGAAGTCGTCCTCACAGACGCGGGTTCTAACGTGATTGCTTCGTCGCGACCGGTCGTGAATGTTCTTCCTCACGCAACTCGTCTTTTTTCAGGGGTTGTTGTCCAGAATATTCTTGGATCTATATTTGTTTCACTTCTTGTACGAGCGGGAGAAGCAAGACAGATAAGAGTTCTAGAACTTGATACATACCGAGTTCTAGAAGCGAAGTATGACGGGGGAGTCCTCATGGTGATGGGAAGGACATCGCGGGGGGAATACGATCGCTTGATTTTTCGTTTTGATGTAGATGACGGATATGATGTTCAGAAAGTGGTGAACGTGGCGCAGACCGGACTCAATTTTGTGACACTCGACACAGGTGTTTGTGTCTGTTTGAATGAAGAAGAGAAGTTGGAAGTGTTTTCTTCTCGTCGTGGATCGAGCGGGATGAAAGTAGTTGAAGATCCGGTTCTCGGGAACGATATGATCCTTGGAAAACGTGGTGGGACCTTGCTTGCGACACAAGGAAGTAAAATCTATAGCGTCAGGATGAAATAAACATGGCACAGCTTGAAGTGGCAGAGAAGTGTCCTGCTTCGCACGAGGATGCACGATGGCAGGCTCTGATCTCGTTTGAAACGCAGACGTCGGTCATCATTGGGCAGCCGAGCGCGGCTGGAACTGCCGCTGCAGACGCAGCAAGGCGGCTCAAGAAGGAGACGGAACGTCGTAGTCGTGACGGCTGGCGCATGGTCGGGCAGTGTTCTCCGGGAGAAGGCGTGATTGCGTGCAGCTGGGAACGGAAACTTCGTGCTGCAGAGGTTTCTGTAGAGGGAACGGCGGCGAAGTGAAATGTGAAGAAGCCAGTTGATGTCATTGTTAAACGTAGCCCAGAAAAGAAATACCCACGAAAATTGTCTTTCAGCCTTGCAAAAGAGATTGTCAAGCGTGGAGTGAAAGTAACGATCGAAAAGTCAATGAAAGATATCGTGCATCACTACCATGAGATTTTGAATGAACTGCTATCTCGTCGTGAGACAGCAGGAGGGGAGCTTTCTCGAGAAGACGAGGATCACTTTATCGATGTGCTGGACCGTCTTTGGAATGATATGACCATTGATGAGCGGTGTCAGGCGTCGAGCTTTTCAACATCTAGAAAACAGGAGCCGTAAATGCGTATTCTCGGACGTTATTTACGGGATTTCAAAAGTTATATTCCCTCTAGGGCTATGTGTGATTGCCGGTATCTGGTTTGTCGTTTCTTTTAGTGATGTGTTTGGGTATATTATCAATCCTGAATTTTATGCAGTAAAGGATCTTCTCGGTATTATTTTTAGAGACGTGAAATAAGAAGAATGGATAGTCATGGACAACGATCGTGAAGCTCTAGCACGTGCGTACGTTGAGACGTTAAAGCTCCGAGAGCGGAGCGAGCAAGCGTTCATCGTACCGTTTCAATCACTCGTCGGCGAAGACAAAGCACGCTTGACCCGCCTCTTCGTGGCGGGTGACATCGGCGGATTCTCCGACGTACTTTCGGAGCGAATGGTCGCGAGTATCCTGAAAACGTTCCCGGACGAGAACGATCTTCGGGCGTTCGTCGACTTCGCACGGAAGCCGCTCTTCCAACGGGTATATGAAGTCGGACTCAACTTCGCGAGTGCGACGCAAGGATTCGTTGAACAGTGGTTCGCGGAGCGTGCGCAGGCGATGCAGCAGGCACTCGATGAGCCTGAAGTCGTCACCACCTTCGCCGATGACGTGTAGGAAGCGCACGTCCGACTATGGAAACAAAACAAAAACGTAAAGGGATGAAGGTGATTTCCTTTCGGGTAGACGAGGAAACTCAGGTCGCCATTGCCATGATTGAAGCGACGTTGCCGACGTCTGTTGTGAAAGGCCGAAGGCGATCGATCGCCGTTCGGATGGCTTTGTTGGACTTTGTGAAGCGACTGGGTTCCTCTTTGAAAGACTAAAAGTATTACTAAGTAAACATATATGCATGCATTTTAAATACATGCATGAATGTTTTAAAATTCATGCATGTATTTATATCCGTAGAGACAATGACTCTTGACTCTCGTAACCGTTGGTGCTAGGCTTGGTTTCTATGGACGACATCCTTTTACCGGTAGGAGGTACCCTTATACGTTCTTCGCTTTCGATTATAGAAAGTTTTTGGAACGGAAAGTCGGAACGAACGAAGAAAGCGTATCGGGACGATATCCTCCGGGTTGCCGGGTGGGCTGGGTTTGAAGGAGACATAAACGGTTTTGCGGAAGTGTTTCTTGCGAACGGACCTGGCGCTGCGTACAAACTTGCGAACGATTTTAAGGCGTACGGACTTGTGCGTGGGTGGTCGCCAAGTTATGTGAATAACCATTTGGCTGCTCTTCGTTCGCTTGTTAAATTTGCTCGTCGGGTTGAGCGTGTTCCGTGGGCACTCGATATCGAGGATGTGAAGGTAGAAGTATATCGCGACACGCGAGGTCCTGGTTTTGATGGGCTTGTGGCACTTGTTGAGGCTGCTCGTACAGGGAAGAATGCATGGGTCGCAGCCCGGGACGAAGCGCTCATCCGACTGTTCGCGACGACGGCTCTTCGCCTTCACGAAGTGGTCTCGCTAGATCTCCAGCATGTTGACCTCGTGGGGCAGCGGCTTTTTGTTAAACGAAAGAAGAAGTCGGAACGTGTCTTTGTTACCTTCCCGGAAGGAGCGGCGATCGCGATTCGTGCGTGGCTTGTTGTACGGGGGGTTGAACCGGGTCCTCTTTTCACGTCGCATGCGGTGGGACGAAGGCGCCCCGATGGGCGTCTTGCTGAGTCCTCTGTTTGGGCGATTGTTAAAGCTCTTGGTGAACGGGTTCATCTTCGTGTCGGGACCGCTCGCCCACATGGAATCCGCCACGCTGCGATTACCAAAGTTCTCGATGAAACGGACGGAAATATACGTGCAGCACAGCAATTTGCGGGGCATGCGAATCCGTCTGTTACAACGAAGTATGACGACAATCGTGAAGATGTTGCCGGTCAGATGGCGACCAAGGTAGATGAAGCGATTGCGGCGCACCTTGTTACGAGAGATAAGAAATGAAATAGCTGGGTAGGATAGGAGTGGATTGGAACAGCGTCGATGGGATCGGCTGGACAGGACGTGATTGGAACGGAGTCGAGCGAAAAGGCGAGGCAGGATAGGAGCGGTCCGGACGCGAAACGATAGGAGATGAGGGGCTGGACAGGACCGGAATGGTACGGAATCAACCGAAAGGCAAGGCAGGATAGGTAAGGATCGGACTGGATCGGAGCGAAGCGGAGCGGCAGGATTG
>ERZ1292625.3289-Hain-H41-01um-R1-3289-length-13400-cov-5_pt1 | contig 13400 bp, 10 predicted proteins | sample MGYA00564400_ERZ1292625 | MGnify/ENA primary metagenome ERZ1292625 (study PRJEB36523, sample SAMEA6512639) | groundwater metagenome | collected 2019-01-08 | study: AquaDiva: Metagenomics assemblies of 32 groundwater samples | reverse complement strand
AAAAGCTCCAAGTAACCATGCCGTAATTGGTACCTTTATTTTAAAAACCGCTGCTTTTAAAAAAGCAATAGGAAACATTGAATTTATCTACGATCGTGAAATTTTTCCGGCACAGTATGTGCTAGCCCAGGGTGGCAAAATGGTCAGTTGGAAGTTTAACGGCAAAAGTGTTGACGTTGGCAAACCAGCAGATCTTTTTGCTGCCGGCCTTCTGCTTACCCAAAATACCACAAAGTGCATCGCTTTTGATGCAGACAATACACTTTACAACACTCATCAAGTCGCAAAATTTGCCGACCTAGCAGCTTTCAAAATTCTTGCAGATAAAACTGGAATAGGTGTTACCGAAATTTATCGAAGATGGCGAAAAATTGTTGACAAGATAAAAGACTCGAAAAACCCAAAAGAAAGAACTCGACTCAATTCATATGGAATTTTATGTCAAAGTCTAGAAGTGGATAAAGAAATTATGAAAAAAATGTATCAGCAATTCTCTAAATCTATAGTTAATAAAATATCTCCCACACAAAATATAAAAAAAATTCTTGAAACATTAAAGCACAAGAAAGTGGTTATTACCGAAGATTTCGAAAATCTGGCAGAAGAAAAATTAAAAGCAACAGGAATTTACAAATATTTTGATGATATCGTTACGTCTAAAGAAGTAGGAACTATGAAGCCATCAAAAAAATACTATGAAAAACTTCTCAAGTCTTATCAACCAGAAGAAATTCTGGTTGTCGGCGACGACTATCTAAAAGATTTAAAAATTCCATCTGAACTTGGAATGCAAGTATTGTTTTTTGAAAATGAAAAAAGCCTCGAAAAACTTCTCCAGATTAGAAGGTCAACCCTAAAAAGGGTAGGATCCCTAGAACGCATTCACATTATGGGTATCGCCGGTGCCGGCGCTAGTGCCATTGCCGGTATTGCCAAAAACTATGGTTACTGGGTCTCTGGCTGCGATCTTGTACCGAACTCTCCATATGTCAAAAATTTAAAAGTCAACATCGTTGCCGGTCACAACCCCAAACATCTTGACGATGTTGACATGTTAATAATTTCCCCCGCCGTCGAAAAGCTCGATCCCCAAAACGGGGAATTACAAAGAGCCCGTCAGCTGAAAATTCCCATGTTAACTTGGCAGCAGTTCCAAGGCAAATTTTTGCAAAAAGATAAATTTGTAATTTGTGTTGCCGGAGCTTATGGAAAATCCACCACAACCGCTATGATCTCTCAGATTTTGACTGATGCTGGTCTTGACCCAACTTGCGAAATCGGCGCTAAAGTCCAGTCATGGCAAAGTAATTTTCGAGTCGGTAAGTCAAAATTAGGCCCGCAGTCCGAAGGACGAGGACCGCATGGCACTGAATATTATGTCTGCGAAGGAGACGAATATAACAATAATTTTCTTAACTACAAACCTGATATTGCTATTGTTTTAAACGTCGATTGGGATCATCCAGACTTTTTCAAGAGCCGAAAAGAAGTTTTCGACGCATATCTTAAGTTTATCGCAAACATCAAACCTGGCGGAACTCTTGTTGTCTCAAACGATCCGCGAACCGCCAAACTTGCAAAATCGGCAAGGCAAGATATCAATATCATCAAAGTCCAGGATTTCGGAAAATTAAAATTAAAGATAATTGGTAATTTCAGAAAACAAAACGCAAGTTATGCGCTAACAGTTGCCAAAATTCTTGGCGTTGATCCAAAACAAGCCAAAAAATCCGTCGAAAATTTTGGAGGCACCGGGCGTCGTTTAGAATACAAAGGCGAAATTTCAGGCATTAAATTTTATGATGATTACGCAGTCCAACCTTACACAATTTTAAAAACCGCCAGTGCTCTCAAAGAGGAACTTAAAGATAAAAAAGTCCTCCTGGTTTTGGAACCTCATACCTTTTCTAGAATTAAAGTATTTTTTGACGACTTCGTAAGAAGTCTAGCCGAGTCAAAAGTTGATCAAATTTACATTACAGACGTTTATGCTGCCAGAGAAAAAGGTGACGGGAAAGCTCTTTCTCAAAAACTTGCAAGCGCTGTTGGTATAGGGGCAAAATACACAGGGTCGCTCAAGCAAACAGCTGCTTACGTCAGAAAATATCTAAATGACTTCGATGTTATCTGTTCGATGGGTGCAGGCGATATTTATAAACTTTATGATCTAATTAGAGCCTAATTAATGTCAGTATACGAAGAACTTAAAAACTTATTTGGGCCTTTTCGTATTCGCGAAAACGAGCCTCTTATCAAACACACCTACTTTAAAATCGGAGGCCCTGCCAAGTACTTCTTTGAAGCCACAACTGTCGAAGAACTCAAACGTGCTCTTTCCTTCGCCCACCAAAACAAAATCCCATTTGTAGTTTTAGGTGGAGGAGCTAACGTTTTGGTAACAGATCGCGGTTTTGATGGGCTGGTTATCAAAAATCGAGCTGTTGACATGAAACTTGTCGGTGTTAAAGGCACAATTAACAAAAGCGGCAGGGGAGTTAAAAATGCCCTGGTTTGGGTAGCCTCCGGTACTCCTATGAATCAACTGGCTCGCTTCACAATAGATCAAGCCTTAGAAGGTTTGGAGTTTCTCCTCTCAGTTCCCGGTACAGTCGGCGGGGGAGTCAAGATAAATGCCCATTTTGAGGTGGAAAAAGGAGAATTTTTGGGTGACCACTTAACATCTGCGGCCCTTTTTGATCCCAAATCTGGAGAGGTTAAAACCGTAAACCATGAGTATTTCGAATTCTCATACGATCATTCAAAAATTCAAGAAACCGGCGAAATTGTGCTGGAAGCAATCTTTCGAGTGGACAGATCCAAGGATCCTCAGCAGCTTTGGCAAAGAGCGATGGATAATGTCAAGCGCAGAAACGAAGAACAGCCAATTGGCGTGGCATGCTCCGGCTGCGTTTTTAGAAATATTTCTCACGATGATGCCATGAGGCTTGCGACCCCTAGTCTCACGACATCAACTGGCTATATTATCGACAAACTTGGTCTCAAAGGAACTAAAATTGGAGGAGCTCAAGTTTCAACTCATCACGCTAATTTCATTATCAATACTGGCGATGCGACCGCTGCCGACGTGCTAAAATTAATAAACCTAATTAGAGAGAAAGCCAAAGAGACGTATGGTCTTGATCTTAAAGAAGAGATCTTTTACGTAGGAGACATCAGTGGCTAAATTCGAAATCCACGGTGGACATAAACTATCGGGTAAAATCAAGGTGGCGGGCAATAAAAATTCAGTCTTGCCCATTATGACTGCCTGCCTTCTGACAGTTGATACCTGCATTATTGAAAACGTACCCAACATTGCAGACGTTGCAACCATGGCCCAGCTTTTAGAATCAGCCGGAGCTAAGATCACCGGAGTCGGTACTTCAAAACTTACAATCACAGCCAAAGAAATCAAAAAAACCAACTTCCCTGGCGAGTTAACAGAAAAACTAAGAGCCTCGGTGCTTCTCTTGGCACCAATGCTCTGGCGAGTTGGCGAGATCAAAATGGGCTATCCTGGCGGAGATATCATTGGCAGACGTCCGCTTGAGACCCATATTCAAGCGCTAGAATCTTTGGGGGCCACAATCGAAAAACAAAACGATTATTATGTTGCCAAAGGTTCAAAATTTATGGGACGAGAAATATTTCTGCAGGAGGCATCGGTCACTGCAACAGAAAATGCCATTATGGCGGCTGTTGTTGCCGCGGGCCTTACAATTATCAAGCGTGCAGCATCCGAACCTCATGTAGTTGATCTTTGTCAATTTCTCATCAAAATGGGCGCCGTTATATCAGGAATCGGATCAAATGTACTGGCGATCAAAGGAGTTAAAAGACTTAACGGAACAACTCATGAAGTAAGACCTGATCATATTGAAGTTGGCACGTTTGCAATCTTGGGAGCTGTTGCCGGCGGCAAAATCGAAATTTCGCCAATTTTTAAAGAAGACCTGGAAATAATTTTTCTCATCCTTGCCAAATTTGGAGTTGACTATAAACTGGCAGATGACAAACTTGAAGTTTGCGCAAGCAAGCTCAAAGCAGTTGAAAAAGTCGTTACCGATGTTTGGCCGGGATTCCCAACAGACTTAATGGCACCCACAATTGTTTTAGCTACTCAAGCCAGCGGAGTTACACTCCTGCATGACTGGTTATACGAATCCCGAATGTTTTTCGTCGACAAATTACTCTCTATGGGCGCACAAGTAGAAATAGCTGATCCCCACAGAGTTTTAGTTTATGGTCCGACAAAACTTCGCGGACAGCGACTTGATACTCCAGATATTCGCGCTGGCATCGCCCTTGTTATCGCAGCCCTAGCAGCACAAGGTAAGAGCACTATCGAAAAAGCCGAACTTATCGAGCGCGGCTACGAAAATATCGTCCAGCGTCTAACCGAGCTCGGCGCCAAAATTAAACGCACGGCGTAGATTCAATTTATGACCAAAAAAATCAACGTTGCCGTTTTGATGGGCGGTAAATCTGCCGAGCATGAAATCTCACTGATCTCCGGTAGGGAAGTTGCAAAAAACCTCAGTTCCAAAAAATATAATGTCTTGTCAATAACCGTGTCTCGCGATGGAATTACCTGGCAAATAGGCGAGAGACGACAAAATTTACTTGACTCCCCTGCCACAAAGTCGAAAGCAACTTCAGACCACTCATCGATTATTTCAAGAGCGAAAGCGAAAGAAATAAGCTCTCTTATCAAAAATCACAAAGTCGATATCGTTTTTATAGCTATGCACGGTCCAAACGGTGAAGATGGAACAATTCAAGGGTTTTTAGACTTAATCGGTGTACCATACACAGGTTCTGGTGTACTTGCATCCGCACTTGGTATAGACAAAATTTACTCAAGGAATTTATTTACTCAAACGGGTCTTAATGTACCAAGTCATGTTCAAGTTGTTAAAGGCGAAAAGCCAAACAAAGTTTGGTCAAAATTAAAACTGCCTGTTTTTGTCAAACCGCGATTTCAAGGATCTTCTGTTGGTACCAGTATTGTCAAAGGCAAAAAGGATTTAAAAAAAGCACTTAAGTTGGCTTACTCATACGACGACTGGGCCATAGTGGAAGAGTATCTGGAAGGCATAGAAGTAACTTGTGCAGTTTTAGGCAACAATAAGGCTCGCGCCTTACCGCTTGTGGAGATTGCTCCTAAAAAAGACTATTTCGACTACGAGGCCAAATACAATCCAAATTTAACGGATGAGATAGTTCCTGCGCGAATTACTAAAGCCCTAACCCAAAAAGCCCAACAAGCAGCCCTCATTGCCTACGAAACTTTAGGTTGTCAAGGATTCGGTCGAGTAGACATGATTATCAAGGGAAACAAGGTATACGTACTTGAAGTCAATACAATTCCAGGGCTCACGCCAGTCTCGCTTTTCCCCAAAGCCGCCAAGGCCGCCGGAATTTCTTATCCCCAACTTCTTGATAAAATCATCCATTTTGCCACGAGCCCATAATTTTTAATCTACAATTAAAAATTACACCAGCGAGGCCAAAAGGCCGAGACTGTTTTTTGCGAAGCAAAAATATCGCTCGCGAAGCGAGGAAGATATATAGTTTGCGCGAAGCGTGAAAATACTGCCAGGAAGAGATATAATTGAACTTCTTATATGATCAATCTCAACGTTTATCGTGAGGTGAAATCTTGGAAAAAACCGCTACACGCTTCCAAGACATACCTTGCGAAATCTTATCTTAAGCTTCTGCCTCAAATTGAGATTATCGGTATAACAGGCAGTGTTGGCAAAACCCTCACGCAAAACGCCATTGTTTCTGTCCTTTCCCAAAAATTCAAAACCATAACTGGTGACGAAAATCTTGATCCTACATTTAGAATCCCTCAAACAATCCTTGCCGCCAAACCCTGGCATCAAAAATTAGTTTTGGAATATGGGATTGAGCATCCTGGTGACATGGATCATTACTTAGAAATTGCCAGACCTAAAATTGCTGCAGTTACAAAAATTTCACCGACGCATACCAGATACTTTAAAAACGTCGAGGGAGTTTTTGCCGAAAAAGTAAAATTAGTTGAGGCTCTTGATAAAAACGGTTATGCAGTTTTAAATGCCGACGATCCGCAGGTTGCCAAAATGGCCAAACATACCAAAGCTCGCGTAATTTGGTACGGGGCAAAATCCAAAAACGGAGTCAAAATTTCTCACTTTAGAGAAAGTCTTAGAGGATCTAAATTTCGTCTGCACGCCAGTGGTCAGAAAGCATCAGTTTCTTGGAAAGTAGTAGGAAAGCATCAACTTACATCTGCCTACGCCGCCGCCGCAATCGGTACTATCTCTGGCGTGACCCTAAAGCAAATCGCCAAAGGTTTATCGCAAACTAAAGCGCCGCAGCATCGCCTGAATGCCATAAGTACCAAAAACACGAGTATCATAGATGATACTTATAATTCTTCTCCAGCAGCAGCTGCCGAAGCACTGGTCACCTTACAAGATTTAGGTAAACATAAGAAAAAGATTGCAGTCCTTTGTGCAATGTTAGATCTAGGCATGTTATCGGAAAGTGCCCACATTGCGCTTGGCCAAAAAGTTGCCAAGACAAGAATCGATACGCTGGTAACTGTTGGCAAAGTTGCAAAGTTTGTTGCTTCAGCTGCCCAAAAAGCAGGCTTTGCAGGGAAAATCTACAGGGCAACAAATACCGATGATGCGGCAAAATTCATCAAAAAAATCGCCAGTCCCAAAGCCCTAATTCTGGTCAAAGGCTCTCGCCATGCCCATTTGGAGCGGATAATCTATGCGTTACTTGGTCGAGAGACCAAAGTAGAGTGCTACCACTGTGGTATCCTAAAGTAATATGGTTCAAATTTTGGGTTTAATACTGCTGTCTTTCGCGGTCATCAGCGTACTTCTTGTGCCTTTCATCAACATCCTTTACGGGATTAAATTTCAAAGACAAAAACAAAAAACCAAAGACATATTCGAGGTCCGAACGCCAATTTTCGATAGACTCCATGCCCACAAAATCGGAACACCAATGGGTGGAGGCGCGCTGATCATTCTTGTCGTCACTGGCCTTTACATAATGATCGTCAACCTTTCCCCATTTTTGGGAATCGAAAGAACTGCTGTCCACCCGTTCAAAAAAGAAGTCCAAATTCTCTTGTTCACCTTCTTATCTTTTGGTGTACTCGGACTTTATGACGATTTAAGAAAAACTTTTGGTTTTAAAAAAACCAATTTTTGGGGACTTCGTGCCCGATACAAATTTATTATTCAATGGATTCTGGCTCTTTATATTGGTTGGTTTCTCTACACACAACTCGGAATCGCGATCGTCAACGTCACATTTTTTGACATTGCAAGCCTGGGCGTCGCCTATATTCCTTTCTCAGCTTTTGTCATTGTCTCTTTCGCCAATGCAGTCAACATTTCTGACGGCCTTGATGGCTTAGCGTCGGGGCTGCTCTTGGTGTCGCTCATCGCCCTTCTTGTAATGTCCGCGAGTATTCTGGATACGACATTGTCCGCATTTTTGGGCTTATGGATTGGCGCTTTGATTGCCTTCCTTTATTTTAATGTTTGGCCGGCAAGAATTTGGTTAGGTGATGTCGGGGCCCTCGCCTTTGGCGCCACACTTGCTGTTTGCGGACTTCTTCTCGGTAAACCAATTGCGCTAGGAATTATCGGCGGCATGTTCGTTGTAGAAATAGCCTCTTCGCTTTTGCAGATCACGTCCAAATGGATTCGCGGCAAAAAGATTTTTGAGGTTTCTCCTATTCATCTATGGCTTCAACATAAAGGTTGGGAAGAGCCAAGAATTGTTTTTAGATTCTGGCTCGCCCAAACCATGCTGGCAGTCTTTGGTCTTTGGCTTTCTTTCTTTTAACCGATGAACAATAGTCAAATAGGTTTTTTCGATTCAGGTGTCGGCCTGTTTTCAATTTTGAAAGAAACTAAAAAGCTTTTACCTCGCGAAAATTTTGTAATTTTTGCCGATCAGGGACACAATCCTTACGGAGAAAAAACAAAAAGTCAAATCATTAGATATGCCAAAGACGCCACAAATTTTTTGATCAAAAAACATAAGATCAAAATGATGGTTTTAGCCTGCAATACGGCCACAGTTCTTGCTCTTGAGAGTCTTAGAAAGAAATTTGATATCCCGATAGTCGGTACCGTCCCTGCCGTCAAGCCTGCCTTTGGTACCTCAAAAGACACAAGAGTTGCTATTATGTCTACCCCTGCCACAGCCAAAAGTAAGTATTTGGCGAGTCTCATAAAAGACTTTGGAGACAATTCTCGAACCTTTAAAGTAGGCTGCGCCGGACTCGAAGAAGCCATCGAATATGGCAACGAGCGCCTAATATTTGCAACTTTAGATTTTTACCTTGCCAAGATCAAAAAATTTAAACCGGATGTTATTGTTTTAGGTTGTACTCATTATCCTCTCGTCAAAAACCGGATCAAATCGTCTCTACCAAAAGCAAAAATAATCGACTCTGGTCAAGCCATCGCCAGAAGAATAAAAGATATTCTGATAGGAACCAACTCACTTTCAAAAAAGAAAATCGGCGACATTTATTACACTACTGGTGATCCTCGGATATTTTCTAAAATAACGGGAGACTTACTAAAATCTAAAATTGAAGCAGAGTATGCACAAGTCTCGTAAAATTGCCATCGTTGGTTTCGGGAAAGAAGGTTTGTCGGCCGCGAACTTTCTTGCTCAAGATAACCTAATTACTGTATTTGATGATCGCCAAAAACGAGAAATTGACCCAACACTTTTCAAAAGCGTTCGCGCCAAACACGTCAATTTTTGCCTTGGGACAAACTTGCCGAAAGATTTAAAGTTCGACCTAGTGGTCCGATCACCTGGCGTAAGACCTGATCACCTACTCATTAAAAAACTCATCAAAAACGGCGCCACGCTTACCTCACAAATAAAAATATTTTTTGACCGGTGTCCGACAAAAATCATCGGGGTCACCGGCACTAAAGGGAAAGGAACGACGGCAACACTAATCTATGAAATGCTAAAATGTAAATACACTTCTGTTTTTTTGGCAGGCAATATTGGCACGCCAGCACTTGATGTTTTACCAAAATTAACTAGAAAGAGCCTCGTTGTTCTAGAACTGTCTAGTTTTCAACTTTTTGATTTAACCAAAAGTCCTCAGATTGCTGTTATCTTGATGATTACTTCTGAGCATCTTGACTGGCATAAAGACACAAAAGAGTACCAAAAAGCCAAAGAGTCAGTCGTTAGATTTCAGACCAAAGACGACTTTGCAGTTATCAACCAAGACTTTGAAGTTGCCAGAAGTTTCGCGACAAAAACCAGAGCTAAAGTATTTTTTGTATCCACCACCGATATTACCAACGGTGTTTATGTCGCAGGGGATATTGTAATCTCACAAGTTGATAAAAAAAGGGGGGAAAAAGAAGAGATTATCAATACGCAAGATATATTTATCCCAGGTATTCATAATCTGCAAAATGTTGTGGCAGCAGTCGCTGTCGCCAAAATACTTAAAGTGGATACTCATGATATCCGCAAGGTTCTTGAGACTTTCCCTGGTTTACCCCACCGTCTGCAACTGGTAAGAGAGATTGCAGGTGTTAAATTCTACAACGATTCTTTCTCGACCACTCCCGAAACCACAATTGCCGCCATTGATACCTTCCCCGATCCAAAGATTTTAATCTTGGGCGGATCTTCCAAAAATTCAGACTTCGCAAGTCTTGGCCGAAAAATCACGACCGACAAAAGCGTCAAAGGCCTAGTCCTTATTGGTCAAGAACGTGGGCGAATTAAAGCGGCAATTGATGCGGCGGGAACTTTTGGCGGTAAAATCAAGAAGGCCCAAAATATGCGAGAAATTGTCATGATCGCCAGAAGCCTAGCTAAAAGTGGAGATGTCATTATCCTCTCACCTGCTTGTGCCTCATTTGACATGTTTAAAAATTACCAGGATCGGGGAGAGCAATTTACAAAAGAAGTGGGAAGACAAGAACCATGATTAAAACCTTAAGTTTAAAATCTACGAAAAGCCAAATCGATTTTCCGCTTATTATAACAACAGTCGTTTTGGTAATTTTTGGCTTAATTATGATCTATGATGCATCAATCGTAGCCTCATATAGAGATTTTGGTGACCGATTGTATTACCTGAAAAATCAACTTGTCTGGGCAAGTCTTGGGGTTATTGCTATGACTTTCTTTAGTCTTTTTGATTACCATAGGTTAGCTAAAATCGGACCAATCTTATTTTTAATTTCCATATTTTTCTTAATCATTGTCCTGGTACCGCAAATTGGTACCAAGATTTATGGTGCCCGGCGCTGGATTAGTTTTTTGGGTTTCAATTTCCAGCCCTCAGAGCTTGCCAAACTTGCCCTTATTTTTTACCAGACGTGGGTTTTGACAAAATTTCAAAATTTCAAAATGCGTATTTTGGATGTTTTCTATGTCTTGTTCTTACCGACAGCAGTGGCGACAACTCTTGTACTTGCCGAGCCAGACCTTGGATCTGCGCTAATCTTAATTGGTACCGTGCTTGCCACTTATTTTGTTGCAGGAGGTCCAATTTGGCACTTTTTGATACTTATCCCAATAACCATCGCGGCAGCCGCAGCCGCCATAACTGCCCAGCCTTACAGACTGGAAAGACTCAGGTCATATCTAGATCCAAACTTTGACCCGCAGGGTGCCTCTTATCAAATAAGACAAATTTTAATTTCAATCGCCAGTGGAGGTCTTTTTGGAGTCGGCATTGGTAGCTCGCGTGGTAAATTCGATTTCATTCCCGAAGTCCAAAGCGATGCCATCTTTGCTGTCATTGCCGAAGAACTGGGTTTTGTTGGAGCATTATTTTTAATCTCCCTGCTATTCTTTTTGATTACCCGTGCTATCGCCATTGCCAGAGGCGCCCGAGATTTTGAAGGCAAAGTATTGGCAACGGGGATCGCAGCCGCCCTTAGCATTCAAACTCTGGTGAATTTAGCTTCAATGGTAGCCTTAACTCCCCTGACCGGTATTCCTCTACCATTAATTTCTTATGGAGGATCATCGCTTCTAGTGACAACCAGTGCCATTGGCATTCTTGTAAATATCAAAAGACAATCATGATCAGGATTGCGATTTGTGGCGCACACTTAACCCCAGCATTGGCTCTGATTGAAAAGCTGGAAAAACGCGACCGCCAAATCATTTTTTTTGGCAGGAAATATGCCACGGAAGGCGCCAAAAACTACTCAGCCGAATATAGAATAATTCAAAAGAAAAAAAATATCACTTTCTTATCAATAACAACAGGCCGTCTTCAGCGAAAATTCACCAGATTCACAATTCCCTCACTTTTAAAAATTCCCATTGGAGTGATCCAAAGCTTTTTTTACCTCTTAAAATATCGTCCGAGAGTTGTTGTTTCTTTTGGGGGATACTTATCACTACCCGTAGTATTTTGCGCCTGGCTTGTAGGCATAGATTCTCTCGTGCACGAACAGTCAGCTATGCCGGGACTAGCCAACAGAATAAGTTCATTTTTCGCGAGGAAAATCTTTTTAACTTGGCGGCAAACCCTAAAGTTTTTTCCAAAAGAAAAAACTAAAGTAATCGGCAATTTAACTCGGGCGGGAGTCTTTAAAAAAAGTACACCAAATTCAAAAATTCAAAAGTTTTTAGACAAAGACGGCCGTATGATTTTTGTAACCGGCGGCAATCAAGGCTCCCATTTTTTAAATCGAAAGATCACCGACCTTTTGCCAAAACTTGGTCAGTATCTTATTCAAAGAAAAGCTCTGCTTACTCGTAGAGAAGCTCTGCTTACTCGTAGAGAAGCTCTGCTTACTCGTAGAGAAGCTCTGCTTATTTTCCATCAAGTTGGCACAGCTAATTTTGAGGGAGATTTAGATAAAGCCAGAAAAATCGCCAGCTCCTCTTACTTTGCCGCCGATTATCTCGGGCCGGATGAGATAGGAGCAGTCCTGGCGCGTGCCGATCTGGTAATTGCCCGTTCAGGTGCCAACACAGTTTGGGATTTGGGAGTGGCCGCCAAAGTTGCAATTTTAATTCCCCTGCCGATTTCTGCTAGCGGTGAACAAGAAGTAAACGCTAAGATCCTAGAAAATGCTGGATCAGCGATTGTTATTCTTCAACATGACGCTAGTGAGGCATCTTTAGAAAAAGCAATCACCAGAGTTTTTCAAGAGTACGAGCTCTTTAAAGCCAAAGCCAAAAAGTTTTCACAAACTTTACCCCAAACTGCAGCGCAAAGTTTAGCCCAAGAAATATCGCTATGAAAAAACTTCTGATGGCACTAGCTGTAATTTTGGTACTTGTCATCTCAGCTCTGGGGGTGCTCCAATTTCAAAAGAGCAAGAAGGACTCGGGAGGACAGCAAAATCCTTCACCTTCACCTTCTCCTTCGTCTGTTGTCAAAATTGAGGGCACCAATCTTGCTATAACTCTCCAAAATAAGGTGGTTACCTCACAAGAGAATCTACCTGTTCTTTATTTGCCTCAGGCCGGTAGTATTGTTGAGGGACAAACTGTCGAAGATAAAGAGATCATCTTTGCCACAAAATTAGCAAGTCTTCTTACTAAAACCGATTTTCAACCAAGAGCTATTAGAATTATCAGCGCGCGCGAAATCGTCGTTTACGACGCGTTTCAAAAAATTGCCGTCACAACTAGCGAAAAAGAAGCAGATTTACAGGTTGACTCTTTACAGCAAACTCTAGCTGCGACTAAAATAAGCGAAGCTTCTCTACGAGTAGATGGTGACAAAATCACGAAAATTGATCTACGTTTTGAAAAACCGGTTATTACATTCAAGTAAATATTTTTCCATATGGCTAAAGATCACATAGTAGTCGGCATCGACATTGGATCCTCTAAAGTTACCACCGTCATTGCCACGTTCGAAGACCATACGCCGAATATTATCGGCGTTTCAACTGTCGAAAGTCGCGGCCTGAGAAAAGGTCAGGTTGTCGATATAGAAGAGGCAGTCGCTGCCATCACAGGCTCGCTGGAAGCAGCCGAAAGAATGGCCGGATACTCGGTAGGGGCTACCTTTGTCTCAGTAGATGGTATCCACATTGAGTCTCAAAACAGTAAAGGGGTTGTCGCCATTGGCAACCCTAACGGTGAAATTGAAGACACAGATGTCGCCAGAGTTGTCGAAGCTGCTCGTGCCATCTCTCTGCCATCATCGCGAGAAATCCTCCATGTTATTCCCAGATATTTTGTAGTTGATTCTCAATCTGGGGTTCGCGATCCAATGGGTATGACCGGTGTTAGGCTTGAGGTGGAAACTCATATTGTCACCGGAGCAGCTACAGCTCTGAGAAATATCGCCAAATGCGTCAGTCAGGTCGGCGTTGACGTTCGGTCACTGGTTTTTTCTGGTCTGGCAT
>ERZ1292625.585-Hain-H41-01um-R1-585-length-52868-cov-21_pt2 | contig 13401 bp, 16 predicted proteins | sample MGYA00564400_ERZ1292625 | MGnify/ENA primary metagenome ERZ1292625 (study PRJEB36523, sample SAMEA6512639) | groundwater metagenome | collected 2019-01-08 | study: AquaDiva: Metagenomics assemblies of 32 groundwater samples | reverse complement strand
ACAGCATATTCTCCAAATGGAGGAGCATTCAGAAATCCCTTATCTCGCTTGAAATCATTAGAATTGATAGAGTACTCTGGAAATTTACTGAAAGCAACTGAAAAAGGAAAAACAACAATAAAAAAATACAATTCCGAAACAAGAATTCTCACACCTAGAACAAATGAAGAGATACAATCTATGTGGCTATCAAAACTGTCTGGACCTGAAAAAAAACTCTTAGAACCATTAATCAAAGCATATCCAGAATCCGTAACCAAGGAATTGCTAGCGTATCAAACAGCATATTCTCCAAATGGAGGAGCATTCAGAAATCCCTTATCTCGCTTGAAATCAACAGGTCTGATAGAATACATTGGCAATTCTGTAAGGGCAACAAAGGAGCTATTTCCTTTTGAGTAATGACGACGTAATCTCATTATTTGAGGGAAATTCAAAAGATGAAGAGTTGATCCAAATCTGGGCAGGAACAGTAACAAAAGAAATTCACATAATGCTTAACGGAAACTTCCTATTTGTGCTTAACGAAAAAGGTCTGAAACTACTCCATGAGGCAATAGGAATAGCCTTGTACAAACTAAATTCGGAATAAAAACCTTAATTTACTATTAGTTTCTTGTGAAATCGTTGACAAATCCAATTCTACTACTCTCGCTGATGTTTGTAATAATTGGAATGTCAACAGCATATGCACAAACTGAAGACGAGCCAATTTTCTGTATCAATGACTCTGACAAGAAAAATATTTTTGAAATTGTAGGATTATGTCCAGAAAATGAAACTACTGATGATGGAGACCTTGGTGACGACGTTATTGAAGAACCAACAAATCCAAAAGGACCAATTTTCTGTATTACAACTCCATGCGAACAACCAGCTAGTCCTGGATTTTTCTGGCAGTTGAGAACATTCCTGGAAGACAAGATGGAACAAGCTGTTCCAACACTCAGAACTCATTTTGGAGAATCTGAAAGAAAATCAGTATTGACTGATCTTAAAGACGGAGTAGTTGTTGCACAAGAAAGAATTGACAGAGTAGAAGAAAAACTTGGCGACAGTGCAATCAAAGACCTTGCAGAAGTAAACGACCTAAACAAAGTGTATAATGAATTCCTTGAAGTAGAGCAAATCCAAGACAAAGCATTACAAAAACAAAAAGCAATTGAATTGGACAGCAAAGTAAACAGTATGGAAGTTGTGCAAGAGGGCTGTGAGAAACCAATCCGTACAATGGACATTCTAAAATCTGAAAATTACTATGAAACCTTGCGTAATGATTTTTGCAATAAAACTCTAAAAGACATAGATGTTAATACAGCAAAATCATACCTTGGACTATGAACTTCAAAACTTCATCAATAACTGGAAAACCTTTTCCAACATTAGACAGTCAATGGAGCAAGCCATTACCGTTCACAAAAGAAAACATATCAATGCTTCCAGATTCCACTGGAGTTTACATTTTTCTAAACCAAAAGGAAACTCCAATTTATGTAGGCAGAACAATCAACGGAGATTACTCTGGACTGAAACACAGAGTTCAGTCATATGCAGAGAAAGATGATTTTTCAGTTCACCCGACAAAGAAAATTCTCAGACCACATATTCATTCGTTCATTTACAGAAAAACCACTGAAGAGGGAGCAAAAAAGATAGAAGACAAGTTGAAACAGTTTACAATTTACAACGCTGATAATGAATATAATGAGGCAAAAAAGAAAGAATGAAAGGTATGAGACCTTTAATCTGGTTTTCAGTAGGATTTCTATTCACATTCATTCTATCAATTTACCTCCTTACACAATATGTCAATATCTCAATCAATGGAGACGTATTGCTTGCATATGCAGGAATATCCGTATTGGTAGGTCTGATCTTTTTAGGGTCCCATAGAGGCAAAACCCACTTTGGTCATTTTCCATTCCTCCTAGGTCTTGTATTGTCATTCTGGGCAGGATTAGCTCTGTTTGGTAATTTTGAATTGCCAACACTTCATAAAACTCTATGGTGGACGATAGGAGATATTACAGTAAAAAGAAACCTTGCTATTGTCTGGTTTGTGGGAGTAGGTCTGTTTGTAATGGGATTAAGATGGATCGGATCAAACTTATTCTTTATGCGATTCATAGGAAAATCAAAATGAATGCAAATCTACGAATTGAAATAGTAATTGGTCTTGCAGTAGTTGTAGGAATTCTAATTTTCACTGGTCTTGGCAACGGAATAAAATTCATAGGAGAAAATTTTATAGAAGACTGGTTTATTGATCTTGGCAATAGTTTTATCCAGTTTGCAGTTGCAATCAATTTCCTTTATGAGATAGTTCCAGAATCACTCCAGGTAATAGGTCTGGGAGCAATCTACATCAAAGCCATAGAATCTGGAGCAAATCCCTTGTTATTCATTCTAGGTGGAACAGCAGGAAAATTAATCGGTCAAATTGGACTATACATGGCTGGATATTATGGAATAAAAGCAATAGGCAGAAAAACAAATCTGGCTGGAGCAAATCATTTTTTGCACAAATACCACTTTTTAGCATACTTGTTACCTCCGTTCACTGGAGCATTAGGAGATCTGATTCTAGTGTACTCTGGAATAAAGAGAGTACACCTAGTAAGAATAATTCCAATCTTGCTAGTTGCAGATATAATTGACCAGGTAAGATGGTATGCAATCACTATGGGTCAATTAGAAATAGTGGATTCACTAAACTAGTACTAGTCTTTTAAGACGGTTATTTTGATTATTGATATGGGCAAAGCCATAGCCATTTTGGGAATATTAATTATCGCAGGACTTTTCTGGTATGTTGCATATGACTCTATGAATCTGCAACAAGCCACTGAAAAACAATTCAGTGAGGCAAAAAGATTGATACATGAATTTGGAGATAGTGGAGAAGAAATCCAGTTTTTCCTGGACCCACAGCCTCCACTGACAGAATTTACATATGTAGAAAACCAAGTCCAAAAAACTGTCTTCAATAACAATACAGGTCAATATGAAAACGTAACAGCAACAGAAATAGAAAAGGTCCCTACAAGCGAAATCACTGTAAACTCTTATGATATACAGTCTGCAACAACAAACAAGATATGCAAGATAGGAAATCAATGCAAAATATCTGGACAAATTACTCTGATTGATCCAGCAACAGGTCTGGAAATCCCTCCTCCATATGGCTACTTTATTCAGATTACTTGTGAGACCTCAACCCATGATGTGATGAATTGCAATAATTTTGACACAAGAGTAGAAAACATAATGACGTATGCAGACAAGTCATTCTCTTACACATTTACAACAGACCAAAATGATCCTCCTGGACAATATGTAGTACTTGTTAGTGTAGCGTCAAAATTTACAACGACTGATCCTGAAACAGGAAGTCAAATAAAAGTAAGAAGAGACGGTATATTGAATTTGGAGTTGGTGGCTTGACTGATAACTTGCAAATTTTAGGACTTGCCATTGGTCTAGGATTTACTATGATGTTTATTACAATAGTAATACTGTTTTCAAATATTGGCAAAAAACAAGACAAAGGAAGAGACAAAAAATGAAAAGTGTAATCACAAATAATCTATATGACCAGAATTTTGATAAGGTAGAGCCTATGACATTAAAAGAATTCAGAAAGGAATTCGACGATTTACTTAATCAGCAACAAATTATCACTTGGAAAGAAGATGCAGAGAAATACAGAGCCAAAGAAAATAGATTTGGTAATACATTATCGTTAAAGGAAATAGATGCTGAAATTGAAAGATATTCAAAAATGGAAGCCGAAATCAAGGAATTGAAAGAAGAATTAGAACGTGCTAAGACATGGGGTAAAAATGTCATTGAAAAAAATAGAGATGAAATCAAAACCCTCAAAGAGGAACTAGAAATAAGAACGTGTGAAAGAGATGGATTTATTATAATGAAAAATGATTTTAGCAAACAAATAGAAAAATATCAGAAATTGGTTGGTGACATTGAAAGTATGATGAAAAATGGGATTACAAACAAAATGAATCTCAAAAAACTGATAGGGGAACTAGAGAAATGACAGTATTAGGATTTGATTTATCTTTCTGTTCAAAGAATTTTTTAGACTTTAAAGAGGCAAAATCACATAATCCTAGTTCATGGATAATAGATGTATTTGCTAAAGACGGTAATATTTTGTTAGGAAGAATCAAATGGTATGCACATTGGCGACAGTATGCTTTCTATCCAGAAGAAAAAACAGTATTTGAAAAGACCTGTTTGGCAGATATTCAGGAATTATGCAGAAGACTGAATGTTATCCAGAGGGCAGGAATCAAACCACAAATGAAACTCCAAGCCAAGCAAAACGGAGAGATGTAAATGAAAAAGAAAACCTGTTTGTCCTTTATAGTTTCAAGAAAATTATCAAATGGATATAGGATTATAAAATTAGATGATGGTAGAGAATATGATTTTATAGGAATTGAGGTAGAAACAAAACAGGGTGATATTATTCCAATATGTTTGGAAGTATTGCCAAATGGACTACATAACTTCTATGTTCCATCTGACAACTATATTATAGATCAACCAAAGAATTTTAGATTAATTGGAAAACTTACAAAGATTCAACCAAAGGAGAAATCAAAATGAACATAACTGATCCTTACATGAATGAAATAAATTGCAAATCCCTCCACGAAATGAAACATACGGTCTGGAAATTCTGTCCTCATTGTGGGAAAACGTTGAAGCAGTTATGAATGACAAAACATTACAGCGAAGATTAGAAGAAATCCAAACGATTCTATCTTCAGAAACATTCAATGGACCAAAATTACAAAATGTTCAATACGAAATGGAAACAAAAAGTACACTCAACATAATATTCCCAACATGGGATATTTACTATGTCTCATCTCATGACTGTAAAGGACTCTACAATGCTGGATATCATATTTTCAGTATTGAAAATAGAAATGATCAAGCAGGATTTCCTACTGGAAAATTGGCATTCGTATTGAAAATTTACATGAAAAAATACAAAGAAAAACCAAAAAAACCAAAAAGAATGCTAGTTTCTGGAGACGGTTGGATATGACTGACAGACATTCCTATCCAGTGGACCCATTGATCCGTATCGTAATTGAAAAGTTCGCTACTATACTGGTATGCAGTTTTGTAATATTTCTTGGAAACCACGAACAAGAACTGTGGAACCAAGTGTTAGAAGAAATCAACGTCTCTTATCTGATCTACTATCTTGCATGGGGAGTAGTATTCTATTCTGTTTACAGAATGTCTATTGTCCTGGTAATGATAGCAAAACATGACAAATCGGCTGACGCAGTTTAGCCAATAGCCTGATAGTTTAATTACTAATCAGGCATTTTTTCAACTAATAACATGGCAAAAGATCATAAAATGCGAAATGTCGCCATTGTAGGAATAGCTCTACTTGCTGTCTATGTAATATTTGTCAATCCAGATGTACTAGACCAAGCAAAAGCTCCAACTCCAACAACCACAAATACACCAGTAAATGATGTAACAACTTCCAACATCTATAACGGACCTATCACAGTTCGATTCCCATCTAGTGATGAATTAGATCCATCATTGGCATACGGAGAAGACACTGAATTGGATATTCTGTTATGGAAACTGAATTCTGACGGAACATACTCAAAAATTACTAGCGTATCAAGTGCAGAAATTGGAACAGCAACAGTAACAAGTTCAAAAGATCTAAAGACAGTGTATGCAGAATACTCTGTTGCTTCTGGACAGGATTACTATGTTTATTCTCCATCAGCTTCTGAAAATGACAGAAGTGCAGGAGTTCCTCAATGGTTAGACCTGAACAATGACGGAAGACCAACATATGTTTTCCCCATTAATATTGCAGGCTTCCCACAAAATCCAGGTATTACACCACAGTTTGACTTTGCTGTAACACTACTTGATGAGGGAACCTTTACTTTGGATTCTCCAGCAAACGTTGATGTAACGGACACTGGAAAACAAAGATGTAGTATTAAATGGAGTCTAGACGCTGGAGCCTCTGGTGACGCAATAGCAGTTACAAGGGTTAGATTTACCTTTAACTCTACAACCACTGGCGAATGGTATCCACTAGACACAAACATATCTTTCCCAACTGGCTCTGATCCAAACAGTCCAAAACAAAAGATATTCCTCTCTGAATTCACTCCAACAGAGTTAGCCTCTACATATCGTTATGACTATATGATAGGCAACGGTGACGTAAAGGAAGCACACTTTTTGTTATCACCACTAAATGGCGAAACAAACTTTGAGATTCCAGTAGAAGCATATCTTAACATGGACACAGTTTCATTAGCAAGCCAAATCACACTTGGAATACAAACAGTAGATTCGTTTGGAAACCAAGCAGAAACTACTGACGCAGTTATTTGTTCATAGGTAAACTAAACTTTACCAACCTCTTTTTTTCTTTTTTATTTCCAGTAAAACTACGAGAATTCATTATTGGTTAGATTAATGAAACCCCCTCATTGATCTAACCAATTACTTTAATTAACATGGACTTTTGATAAAATTGTGCATACTGTAATCAAAGGCACTGGAACTGGAAACATAATTTATCTCGGTCTGACTGTCTTTGTTGTAGGAGCAGTTCTTTTAGGAAACGTAAATGCTTGTGGTTCAATTGAATTTTGTAAGGTAACAGTATTTGCAATTCTTTTCGGTATGTCTGCAATCATTCTTTTGGCATTTGCAGTATTTACAAGAGGAGGCTACAATTCAGTAGGTGGAGCAGGACCAATAGGACGTTTCATGTTCCAACCAGTAACGACTGGAAAAATGCTCTGGGTCCCAATCGGAGTTATTGCAGTTGTAGCTACATCATACGCAGTAACATTTTGGGACTACTCATACGCTTCATTTGTAGGAATATTCTTTTCAGGCATTATCATGTTTATTGCATTTTTACAAACAAACTCAATTATCGTTCCAATAGTAATTCATGGATTATACAATTCGATAGTTACAGTTCTCAGAGAGGGAATAGGAAATCTGTTTGACGGATTTACTCCAAACGTAGGTCTAGGAGGAATAAGTCTGACAGAATCTACAAAATTCTGGTTTGAAATAGCATTACAAAACACTCTAGTTGCTCCTAGTGAAGAACTATTCAAACTGTTTGGAGTTGCAGTATTCGTGGCAATTCTCAAAGGAAGTTACTCCAATCCAGGTCTTAGGGTCTGGACAGCAGGAGTGATAGCAGTACTAATTTGGACCGTATTACACCTGATTCAGAGTGGCTAGTTACCTGGAGCCAATTTCACTTATCTTTATTTAGTACTTGTTTCTGAGAAACTGTATCTTGAGACTTCGAAAAAACATTCTGATCGTCTATGCAGTAATAATCGGAATTGGTCTCCTGGTAATCTCCAGTTCGCTAACAAATCAAAATCTTAACTTTTCTTATTTTTCATTGACGGCTCCTAATGACGGAGTAAATTGTAAAGCCTGGCAAGAGTCAACACAAACAGGAACCAACGGAGAAGTCTCACAAACAATTTTCCACACAGAAGAATTCCGACCATTAGTTAATTTCGATATCTCCAGCACTTCAACAACAATCGGTATCATTGATACCGTAAATATGGAAATTCATACATCTTGTGAATCAGTCGGTGGATATGTAAAAAATCTTGATCTTGTTGGTGGAACAATCACAACAAAATTCTATGTTTCAGTTGACGGAATGAACACCAAGGAATTAAAGACAGACTATTACGAAATTCCATCAACTCCAAAGAATGTTTTGTATGATTCAATGAATGGAATTTCTGGAACAACAATTAGAAGAACTACTGTGACTGGAACAGCAATCGACGACGCATTAACATCTACTGTGGAAAATTATCTTGCAGACGTAAAGACCGTAACATCATATGATCTCAAATTCAAGTCACTTACAACTGGCACATTGGTCCAGTCTGCAACAGGATCTCTTTCAAACGTTTACAAGGTAAAAGTACACAACGAAATACTCGATCCAGTAACGCCACAAAACAAAGACATTATGATTAGCAAAGTAAAATTCAACACTGAAACTTTTGAAAGTGCTGAAGCAGGATCAATCAATTTACCAGAATACAAATCAACTGGAAATACAAATCTTGTAATCAAAGTCTATGCAGTACTTCCAGCATGGAAGTCAACTGAGGGAGTCCCATCACTAACCGTAACTAAAGAAGACACTACTGGATCAAAAACAATAGTTTACAAATCCCCATTCACAATATCTCCAACAATTATCGACAATGCCTCAGAATTTGTCCAGGCAACATCATTACCAGTAAACACTCTAAGCGACGCAAACTATCTTTTCAAAATTGAATCAAACCAGAATGTAAGAGGAAACGTAGATAACTTCGTTTTGACAGTAATTGATCCAGCAACAGAAGAACCTGGAACTCCTGGACCACAACCTACACAATGCAATCCAGGTTATGAAAAGAATGCAGACGGTCAATGCGTCCCAATACAAAAGACTGGAACCACTACTACACCTACAACTCCAAATCCATCATCAAACATGATAAAAGAATTCATGTCATGTGCATTAAGAGGAGACATGACTTGTCTATCCAATGAGAAATTCTTTGGAATTTATGCCCTGGCATTCTTGTTGGTTATGGCTGTGATAATCATATCACTTGCAACCAAAAAGAAGCAATACAATCCAGTAGCAGGCTACTAAAGAAGAGCCAATTCCACTTATCTTTAATTAGTACTTGTTTCTGAGAAACTATGTCTTGAGACGTAAAAATTCCAAACTAATTATTCTCGTCCCAATAATGTTGATCGTCGGAGCAATAGTTTTTCTAAATCCAAACTCTGGAGATTTTTCAAATCTCTTTCAAACAAGTCAAGGTCTGAAATCAAACGATATCAATGGAGGAACATTCTCCAGCACAGGCTCTTTATTTTCCCTGGCATGGGTAAATTATCTATACGAATGTGAAAATTATTCAGAAATGTATATCCTGGTAAACGGAGCATGGCAAAAAGTAACTTATGATCGTGATATTTTCAACACAATGGTCGGAGCAGACATTCAAAATTCGGCTGGAAACAAAGTGACAGAATTTAGAGCAGACAATTTCATTCGTTGCAATTATCCAGACAGTGGAGTAAAATCACTAACTGTTTCTGGAAATACACAGTATTCATTATGGACTGGAGATACAGCTTCAACTTATCTCAAATCTGCAACAGTAACAATTCCAACAACAGTACTACCTGACAATGTTAGTACAAAAGTTAGTACATGGAAATTTACAGCAACAGAAATAGAATCAAAATTAATCGTTAACGGTCAAGACCACAGCTATATCTCAGTACTATCGGGTCACAACGGAAATTATCTTATGACTTTTACTGACGGATCAAGTCAATCTGCAACAGCAAAAGCAATAGGAAGTGATCTCAGATTCCTTGCATACATCTACACAGCTCCTCCAACTCCAGTAGCAGACCCAAGCAGAGAAGACGCTTCAATGTATTTCACAAATCTAATTCAGACAAAATCTGGTATCTCATTTTGGTCAAGTGACGGTTTTGTAGTTATTGGAAATCCAAATGCTATGGACCTGGCAAAAGGACAGCAAATCAAAATCAAAGCAACAATGAAAGATTATAGAAGCACTGACGGATTACCATCTGTCAATATTTTAGGACCTGGAATTAACGTGAACATCAATCTTTCATTAATGGCTGTCTCAAGTACTAATGAGGCAGTATTTGAAAATAATTTCTTAATTCCAAGAGACATGAAAGGCGACTGGAAATTACAACTAGTACACCCATACAGAAGCGACATTCAACAAAATGTTAGAAACATTACATTCAAAACAATTGATACAGGATTAACTACAACCACAACAACTACAACATCTGGAACCACTACAACAACTACAACAACTACTGACGGTCAAATAATCAACACTGGAACCACTACTCCAGGAACCACTACTCCAGGAACCACTACTCCAGGAACAACAACACCTACAACTGGAACTGGAATTGTTACTCCTACTGTAACTACAAAAATGCACTATATCCACAGATATGATAAAGTCCCAGACTGTCAAATCAGTACTGGAGAATGCAGTTTGATTACAAAGACTGTGAGTGGAGTAGGAGAATCAAAAACAATGACATTGACTTCATTGACTGATTCAATCTCATTCGGTGGAAATACTGGAGTAGAAGCAATACTCGGAGAAATTCAAATTACAACCGTCGTAGGTGGAGATTTCAACACTATCAAAGACATAAAGAGAGCAACAAAATCCGATACTGTTTATCAGGCGACATTATCTCCAGCAGGAGCAACAGGATTTTCATTCAAACCATTTACAATCAATTCTCCACAACCGAACATATGTTATGGTCTTACAGACCCAACAAAATGTCCTCCAAGTGCAGGAATGCAATTGGACGTACTTACTATTGGTAGTGGAAAACTAGAAACTGAATTAAACGGTCATGGAATTAAACCAGTAGGTCAAAAAATAAAAATCACAGTCCAAGCAATTGACGGAACATTTACTCTCCTGGATAAAGATAACAAGGAACACGTTGGATCTGCAAAAGGAACAACATACGAATATACTTTCATGTATGGAACGACTCCAGTAAACGACCCAACAAAACAGACTTCATCAAATACTTGTACTTCATCTGATCCTAACACAATCTGCGAATGTCCAACTGGACAAACTCTTTCATACAGCGTTACTTATCAAAAATTAGTATGTGTCGATCCAACAACTGGAGACGTAACTGATTCTACACCTAAATCAGACACAACAACAAAAGACCCAGACCCAACTCCAGAACCATATTGCGTTACTGACTCAAACGGAAATGTAATTGGAACATATGGCAACGTTTCAATCGACGATCCTGGCTGTGAAAAACTATTTGGAACACCAAAGCCAACAACTCCTGGAACAACAACTCCAGGACAAATTGAAACTGATCCTGGAACTCCAGCAACAGGCTCAGGGTCCACTCAACCATTATACTCATGCGAAGACGTATTCGGTCAATCGGTTTGTGCAAATGCCCAAAACAAAAATAATTTATTCCCAACAAACGGTCAAGGAGACGACATGACCATGACAATAGTAGGAATTCTGATAGGCATAGTGATATTGATAATTATTATTGCAGTAGCAACTCATAGAAGAATCGGTTAACTTTCCATAATACTTTTAATAGTTACCATTCCAAAACATTTTAGATACTATTGAGAAGAAAACGACTGTTTTTCAAATATTCTGTAATGTTACTAATTGGAGCAATAATCATTTATGGAATTGGAGTAGCATATTATGGCAACATTGGAAATCAACGTTTTGAATTTTCAGACGGAGCAGAATTCAAAAGAGGAATATTTGCAACAAATCACATCAATACATTTAGCGAATCATGGATTCAATGGGACCTGAAATATTCCGACGGAACCACTGAAACAGGAAGAACTGGAAAAGAAACAAACTTTGTATCAGGGCTAAGCCTTGTATCATCAATCGAAAATCCAAGAATACTCCAGTCTGCATACTTTACAACGTACACTGATTTTAGCAGAATTGGGACTGGTCTATGTGTAAGCAATATTGCAACGAATGTAAACCAAATGGTCCTGGTAAATGATTATGAAGTCAAAGTCGCAAAACAATTGCAAGTATTCAATGTAATGGACTCTAGAAATATTCTCAAGGGAGTAGGAATAAGCATTACACCTGATTTCTTTGAGGGTCAAATCAAACTTAATCATGGACCATTAAAATCTGGAGACAGAATCAAACTAATCATGGACGTTTCTGGAAGATTTGACATAACAGAATATTCTGGAAGTTGTAGTCCAACAATCATAGCTGACGGTTTTGTAGAGGGTCTGCATATGGAATACAACATGATATACGGAGATCCACTTGACATTTTACTTGGAACATTTCCACAAAAACAAACAACAGTCACAGACCAGGACAGTACAGTAACCCAATGTGTGAATGGAACTTGTGGAACAGTCATAATTGAACCAGCCAAGACCACAACAACTACTACACCTACTACTACAACTACACCTACTACTACAACTACACCTACTACTACAACTACACCTACAACACAAACTCCAACCACTAATACTCCAACAACACAACCAGTAGAAGAAATATCATTTTGCACAAGCGAATTTCAACCAGTTTGTGCAATAGACGGAAGAACTTATGCAAACTCATGTATTGCAGACTCTTTTGACGCAACAGTAGTTTATTCTGGAATGTGTGTGGGAAAATCAATTACTGATATCTTGCCTGAAGAAATCAAGGACATACTAATCCCAGTGACAAATCAGACTGGAAACCAATTGCCATACAAACCAATTGAAAACCCTACTGGCTATAACGGAATAGTAGGAGTCTGTGATCCCCTATTAGTTGACTGTTCCGAAGACAGCAAAGATATACAGGAATATGTGACCCAAGCAAGACAAGAAGAATATAACTTCAAATCATTCGAGTTTATCATGTTGCTAATCATAGGAATTATTATACTAGTTGTTATAGCAAGTAGGATAACATCAAAATGAAAAGAAAAATGACAAAACCACTGGTGGTCATTCTAGTTCTTATTGTGGTAGTTGCTGTAATCTCATTTTCAAATTCAAAACCAGAATATTATTTTGAGGGAAACGTGAGAAAATTCAGTCTCTTGTCACTAGTTCAAAACAATCAAAATTTGGACTGTGACGCATTCAATCAAATTTCAGTAACATATGATGATGGAGTTTATCAGACCTTGGCAAACGGAAGACAAGGAATGACACCGTACATAGATTCATCTGTAAAATTAGATCTTGTGCATTCTGGCAGGGACGTACAAAAAGTACATTTTGAAGTTGCATTGGAATGTTCTGGAAACGCATTGGAAAACGGAGGAAATGGAGTCGTCTCTGGAACCGTTCAGACCAGGATTTGTGGAGATCCAAGTTATGCCTCAACAAAATGTCTCATAGGAGAAGAGACACCAATTAGCAAGTTTGGAACATTGATAATAGATAAAACTGGATTACAAGACGGAGTACTCAAAGTAATCCAAAGAAAAACATACACAGAAACAGAACTAAACACATTTTATAATACAGCGAGTGGAACAATTTATTTCAAGCATGAATCTTACCCAATATTGAAATTTGATTTCATACACCCAAAAGCAGGAGTATTTTCTGCAACATATGACTCTCTGCAAAAAAATTCTAAAATTATAGCACAATACGGATTAATCGAAAACAGGTATGGAGGAACTGATAGTGACGGAGACGCAATTCCAGACAGTTCAGATCAATGTCCG
>ERZ1292625.2854-Hain-H41-01um-R1-2854-length-15023-cov-12_pt1 | contig 13402 bp, 14 predicted proteins | sample MGYA00564400_ERZ1292625 | MGnify/ENA primary metagenome ERZ1292625 (study PRJEB36523, sample SAMEA6512639) | groundwater metagenome | collected 2019-01-08 | study: AquaDiva: Metagenomics assemblies of 32 groundwater samples | reverse complement strand
TTTTTAGCCTCATAGGTGAAGTATTTTCGCGCAAAGCATCATTTGATTGGTTGCTGTTTTTTTCTGCGCTCATGATTGCGTTCTTTGGGTTAATTACGATGAATGCATTCACGGGGGAGAATCTTTTTTTTGAGAAACAACTCATCTCTCTTGCTGTTGCGCTCGGGGCTTTTTATCTTGCGACACGAGTAGATACCGACATCTTAAAACGAACGAACGTTCTCGTGGGGATGTTCGTCTTTATGTTTATTGTACTTGTTTTGCTCTCTGTTGTTGGGGAGGCAACAAAGGGCGCCACAAGCTGGTTTAAGGTTGGGGACTTCTCGTTTCAACCGGGAGATGTTATGAAGCTGTTGCTCATACTGATTCTTGCAAAATATTTTTCAAGACGACATATCGAGATTGCACACTTCAGCCACATTATCGTCTCGGGCGTATATGCGCTCATCCCATTTCTCCTCGTGCTTCTTCAGCCTGACTTTGGATCTGCGATGATCATCTTCTTTATTTGGTTCGGCATGATCTTGGTATCAGGAGTTTCAAAGAAGCATCTTGCGCTCGTCTTTCTCGCTGGGGCGATAGTCTTTGGAGGAATGTGGTCAAGTGTGTTTGAACCGTATCAAAAGGATCGCATTATGACATTCATTCATCCTTTGGCTGATATACAAGGGGCAGGGTATAATTCTTATCAATCAACGATTGCAATTGGGTCGGGGGAAGTTCTGGGTAAAGGTGTAGGGTATGGGACTCAATCAAGACTCCAGTTCCTTCCAGAACACCAAACAGACTTTATTTTCTCAGCATTTGCGGAGGAATGGGGGCTCGTCGGTGTCTTCATCCTCTTCATTTTGTTTTTGGTTATTATCGTTCGCATCCTCATGATTGCGATGGTGGGGGCAACAAATTTTGAGATGTTGTATGGCATGGGTGTCGCCATATTTTTGATGAGTCACTTCGTCGTGAATATAGGAATGGCTATAGGGCTACTACCAGTTACAGGAGTCACCGTGCCGTTCATGAGTTTTGGCGGGTCGCACCTCCTGGTCGAGTTTATCGCGCTCGGACTCTTGGTAAGTATGAAAAAAACAGCGCGCCCGTCACATAGAAGCGCACTTAAAAATGAATTTTTGGGGGTTTAACAGGCTCTAGATAGAATTGCCGACGAGAAGGAAACACTGAATTCCGTTTGTGACGTTTGTGACGGGAGAGGAATTATTTCCGCGACCACAAGTTGTTGATTTCTCCATTACCCATGATAAGTAAGCTCCATTTGGTAGTCCAGGTGGAGTAAGGTTTGAATTATATAGATACGCCGTACCAATCCCGTTTTTGAATTTAGGATCACGAGGGATTATGTTGCCCGAAAGGTTGTTTTGAAGACTAGTGTTAATCGTCGCATCTGCAGGATTTACTGTTGGACTGCAGGAGGGATTTGTGTCAGCTGATAAACCAAGACAAACATAGTTTATTGAAGCAGGAAGTGTGCCAGCGCTATCCGTAGCAGAAAGCTCCATTGCTTTCTGAATTTGGTCGATTGCGGTGACCCTTGCTGTGTCTCGTGATTTTTCACGAGCAGAATCAAGAGACTGCAAGACAACTCCAGAAAGAACACCAATAATGGCGATAACTACAAGAAGTTCAATTAAAGTGAAGCCACGAGAATTTTGTGTTGGAATATTCATATTATTTTTAATGTTGATATTTTTGCGCTTCTGTAGATGCTTTTGCATCAAGAGACCAGTCTTTTTGTGGTTCTTCAAATATTCCTGCATAAAGATAAATCGCAGCGCCTATAAAAAAAGCTGTGGCTCCTATGAGAATATAATTTGCCGTTGTTGAATCACGAACCCCAAGCTGCATAAGCCACTTCACAAAAAAAGGGACTTCTTCTGCAGAGGTTTTTCTTCGATTCATATCACCAACAATGCTGTCTGTTTCAAATTCTATTTCTGACATACATATATAGTATACTTTCTTATTTTTTTGTGTAAAGGGGTAAGGTTTCTGCGAGCTCACGAGAAAGTGAAAAATAGAGTGCAATTTTTTGAGAGAGAGCAAAACTTAACGAAACCCTCATTTCTGTATCTGAAATTATTGATTGAATAGCACGCACAAGTGCGTCTGTGTTTCGCGCTGGGACAAGGATTCCCGATTGACCGTTTTCAATAATCTCTGGAATGCCACCTACTTGTGAGGCAACTACGGGAAGTCCTGCAAATCCTGCTTCGAGAAGCACGAGCCCAAGAGATTCAGTAATGGAGGGAAGGACAAAAATGTCAAAAGCGGTTAAGTATCGAGATGCATCTTCAACGAATCCCAATAAAAATATACGATTTTCTAATCCGTACGATTTTATAAGGGTATTTAAACGTTCTTGCTCCTCGCCATCGCCCAGGATAAAGTAAAAAAGTGAGGGATTTGAAGAGACAAGTTTCGCAATAGCTTCAATAGAGTACTGAAGTCCTTTGTTTTTATGAAGTTCGGCAATCGTGCATGCGAGAAGCGTGTCTGGGGGCAAAGGTGTGTTTGTCAAAGCCAAAAACTTCGCTCGAGCTTCATCTCGTGTGAAAAAATCTGGTTTTGTGGTTCCATTTTTTATTACGACAATCTTATTTTTTACAAAGGGCCATCTACACACATCGTCTTTTGTCGCATTTGATACTGCTATTGTTTTATGCGAGAGAAGTATGGTAATCCATGAGAAAAATTTTATTACTAAGCGCTGAAGCGTCGAGCGTTCTTCGTTGAACGCCCAGCCATGAGCAGTGAATATGATTTTTGGCACATTGGCAAAACACGCAGCTAGGGCGCCCATACCGCCCGCCTTCGCGCTATTTAGATGCACAACATCGGGACGCTCCTTGTGAAAGATCGACCAGAGCTCAAAAAACGCTCTGACATCGCTCGCTATATTTACATCGCGCGTAAGCGCAAGGATGGGAAGAATGCGAATATTCTGTTCCTTGAGTTTTTGAATGAGTATCCCCGTGCCTCCAAGAGCGACAACAACATCAAATTGGTCTTTTGGAATGTTAGTCGCAAGGTCGTACACATACTTTTGTGCTCCGCCAAAGTTGGATTTCGTGATGACAAACATCACCTTTGTTTTTTTAGAGGGAATATCCATATATAGTAGAATTATAGCAGGAACCTAGCTCAAAAAAAACCGTCATAACCTTAAGCCCGTTAACTTATTATTAGTGTCCATATTCCCAAAGTTCATGGGTTGTTCCTGATTAACCTCTTCGCATTGTCGCAAAAACGATAGCGCAAACAACACTTTCTTGCTACAATAAATTGATATCATGACCAGCATTCTACCTACTTCAGAGAACCAAGAGAGAAATCTTTTTCACACCACTGCCTTTATCACAGTAATTCTCGTCTCTCTACTACTTACCGCCACAACCGCCCTCGCCACCTATCCTGCGACAAAGTACTCACCCGGAGAAACCTTGAATCCCGCCTGCGGTCCCACCGACACCAATTGCGGAGTTGAACAAATCACCGTTGCAACCTCCACGCAGAACTTTGGTATTGGCACCACTTCTCCCTATGCAAAGCTCTCCGTCGTAGGACAAATCGTCGGAGCATACTTCACGGGTACTACTACCACCACCTCTACCTTTGGAGGAAGTGTAGGAATTGGAACCCTTGTCCCTGTTGCTAAGCTTGATGTTGCAGGCGATCTCATCCTCTCCGGTACCAACACTCGTTACCTGAACTTCAATGCAAGCAACGGCACCGCAGGCTACGGCTTCCGCGACAACTCCGGCACGCTTCAGTTTAAGAACTCTGGAGGTTCATGGGTAGACATTCCCATAACTCCCGCAGGTACCACTGTCACCGTTCCACAGTTTAGTGTGCATAAGAATGGAGTACAACAAACGGTGGTCACAAATACAGATACCAAGCTTACATTCAGCACCGAAGTCTTTGACACCAATGCAAATTTCGCCAATAGCAGATTTACACCGACCGTGGCGGGGAAGTATCTTTTGATGGCAAACGCTTTTTGTGAAGATGCAACTGGGTGGTGCTTATTGAGACTTTATAAAAATGGCGCCGAAGTAGCAGCATCGGGAGTTGCCACAGCTGGTGGCAAAGTACAGAATGTTGTAGCAATTCTCGACATGAACGGCTCCACAGACTATGTTGAAGCCTATGTATACAATGGAGGGGGAACCAATATTGGTGGCAGTAGTCAAGAAACGTATTTCTCCGGCACCCTCATCACCGGTACCGCATCTACTCCCGGCGGTTCAACAGGCGCGCTTCAGTTCAACAGTGGTGGCGCGCTCGGTGGCGCTTCCGCGTATTGGGATACCAACAACAGTCGTCTTGGTATAGGAACATCTACCCCCTATGCAAAGCTCTCCGTCTGGGGTTCCGGTACGGGAACAAACCAACTGATCAACTTTTCAAACTCTGCTTCAACAACACTCTTCACAGTGCTAGAGAACGGCAATGTCGGCATTGGGACGGTTTTCGCCATCTAGCAGATTTCAACTCGTCGATGATAGTAGTCCTAACAACACGGTCACAAGGAGGCCTCGTGTTTACCAGGACGGCCCTCGGGGCCAACGGCGCCAATGGTATAGGGAACCAGATCTTGTTCCAGGCGGAGAACGACGCCGGCTCGGTGGCTAATTCGGCTACGATTGGTGCTCAACTTTCCTACGCGGCCGCAGGATTGGAGCAAGGGACGCTTTTGTTCAATACCGCCAGCGCAGGGACATTTGGGGAAAGGATGAGAATTGATTATCTCGGCAGGGTGGGCATCGGCACTTCATCTCCTTACGCAAAGCTCTCTGTTTGGGGCGCAGGCACGGGAACAAACCAGCTCATCAATTTCTCAAACTCCGCTTCAACAACGCTTTTCACAGTGCTAGAAAACGGAAACGTCGGCATCGGGACAACGAGTCCACAAAGCATCGGCGCAACATATAAAACCCTTGAGGTAAGTGGCGCCAGCGGTAGTTATCTTTTATTAAAACGAACTGATGCGACTGCGGGAACGATAGAACTTGCGTTTGATGGTGCTGTCGGATATTTAAGTACAAAAACAAATAATCCTCTTATTGTCCGAACCAATGATGTTGAGCGTATGCGAATAGATACGAGCGGCAACCTAAACCTTGGCGCTGTTGGCGCCGGCACTATAATTCTAAGCCATAGGCTTGGCTTTACCACGGCGCAGACACACATTGAATTCGCAAACGCAAACGGTGCGATTGGGAGCATCACAACCAGCGGTAGCGCGACCCTGACGTCCTTCACCTCCGCCGTAGGGGTGATCGACAGGGTTCATAGCTGAACCGCGAACCGTAGGGCGAATACCGAGCCAACGTGAGCGACCTGCCTTACCGAGATTTCGGTGCAAGTGGACTACGGCCGCCTGACGCCGCTACTTGTGCAATCAATTCAGGATTTGAATACGAAATTTGAGGCGCGCACCAATTTCATCGCGAATGCCGCGCCATCGCCGGTTCTGACCGTCGATTTCGCGGGGAATGTGGGCGTCGGGACGACGACTCCCGCGTACAAGCTCCACGTCATGGGAGATGTCGCCGCGACGGGATTCATCAACATTTCAACCCGCGATGCAAAGAAAGACATCGTGCCCGCAACTACAGAAGAAGGAGAAACCGCTCTCAACAAAATACGAAGTCTATTCGTTGCCCACTATCGCTACAATGCGGAAGACGCATCCGCTCCTCTTCGTACCGGACTCATCGCAGAACAAGCGCCCGAGGAAGTCTTGTCTCCAGATGGCAAAGCAGTCGACCTCTATAAATTCGTAACCTTCCTCGCTTCCGGCATGAAAGCGCTTATTGGGAATGTAGACGGAGTAGTGGCGAAGGTGGCTAGCTTTGCAAAAGAAGTGGTAACGGAGAAGGTAACGGCGGAGAATATCAATACCAATAAACTTTGCATTGGTAATACTTGTGTTACGGAAACAGAACTTCAATCTCTATTGATTGGAGCGAGGGTAAACCCATCCACCGCACCTTCTACAATTTCCATTCCGACTTCTCCTGACCTAACCTCAAGCGTTCTACTACCGCAGTAAGCGACACCGTAAACTTGGATGTCGGGTTTCCGCAAAAAGGACCACCCTTTTTTTAAAACGGTTTTGGAAAAGGGTGGTCCTTTTTTGCATAAATTGAGATAGACCCTTATTTATGATAGGATGTTTAGGCATGAAAATTCTCAATAGGCGCGAGCCCATCATACTATTTGTGGGGGATCTAGTAGCTTTTTCGACGGCGCTTTGGCTTGCGCTCGCGCTTCGTTATGGTTCTGTTCCGTCCCAGGACATCATCACTACTCACTTGGTGCCATTTTCCATCTTGTTCCTGTTGTGGATATTCGTGTTCTTTGTGGCAGGGCTCTATGAGAAGCATACGCTCGTCTTTAAAAACAAACTCCCGTCCCTCATTCTCAGCACGCAAGTTATCAACAGTCTTCTTGCGGTCGTGTTCTTTTACCTCATCCCTTCGTTCGGCATTACGCCTAAGACCGTGCTTGCGCTCCAGCTTGTCATTTCTTTCCTCCTCGTTGTATCTTGGCGTCTCTCTATCGTCCCTCGTTTTGGTTTTCGATATCGAGAGAATGCTATTCTTGTTGGCGCGGGCCCCGAAACGAAAGAGCTCAAAGAAGAAGTGAACGGCAATGAACGCTACAATCTAAAATTTGTTTCTTCGATTAATCTTGATCAGATCGAAGAGAGCTCGTTCAAAGAAGATGTGTTAGAAAAAGTATACGGCGATGACGTGACGTCTGTCGTCATTGACCTCAAACATGAAAAAGCGGAGAAGATATTGCCATCGCTCTACAATCTCATTTTTTCAAATGTGCGGTTTTTGGATATGCATAAAGTTTACGAAGAAGTGTTCGACCGCATCCCACTCTCGCTCATTGGGTACAGTTGGTTTCTCGAGAATATTTCGTCTTCTCCGCACAGCATGTACGATGCATTGAAGCGTGTGACGGACGTCATTATAGCAAGCTTGGGAGGAATTGTTTCTTTGGTTGTTTATCCATTTGTGATCATCGCGGTCAAATTAGAAGACGGTGGCCCTGTATTCATCACGCAGGAGCGCATCGGGCAGGGTAATCGCACGATCAAGCTTTGGAAATTCCGTAGCATGCGCGGGAGCGACGCTGGTAAGTGGGTTACGGAAGGGGATGATCGTATAACACGTACTGGTAGATTTTTGAGAAAGAGTCGTATCGACGAATTGCCACAATTGTGGAATGTAGTACGCGGAGACATCTCCCTCATTGGACCGCGCCCCGACATCGTAGCGCTCGGTAATAAACTCGCGAAAGAGCTACCATACTACACTGTGCGAAACCTCATCAAGCCAGGACTTTCAGGCTGGGCGCAGATCAAGCAGGACATCGCTCCGCAGTCACTCGAGGAAACTCGCGAGCGTCTTGCTTACGACCTCTACTATTTAAAGAACCGCTCGTTTGTCCTCGACCTCATCATAGCGCTCAAAACTGTAAAGACGCTCCTTTCGCGAACGGGGAAGTAATGTGGTAAAGTAGATGGACTATGGAAAAAGGATTAACACTATTCATAACCGGTGGAGCTGGCTACGTCGGCGCGATGCTTGCGGAACAATTCTCAAAACGTTCAGATGTGAAGGAGGTTGTTTGTCTCGATAAAGAACCCGAGCCAGAGATTTTTTTATTGAACCCAAAGATCACATGGGTGTCAGCTAACACTTCCGACGGCACGTGGGAGAAAAAGGTGCGTTCACGAAACCCCGATATTGTAATTCATACGGCGTGGCAGATACGTGAAATGTACGGCGACAAGAAGAAGCAGTGGAAATGGAACGTCGATGGATCGCAGGCAATATTTGATTTTGCATTTGGAGCGCCGAGCGTAAAGAAGCTCGTGTATTTCTCGACCGTTGCTTCTTACGGCGCATATCCGGACAACACCATCGACCATTTTTTCACCGAAGCTGAGCCGTTCAGAAAGACCGACTATTTGTACGCAGAGGAGAAACGCATCGTCGAAGAAAATCTCGAAAAAACATACAAGGACCTCAATAAAAAAAGAAAATCTCCCGTGCAGGTTTTCATCATTCGTCCTGCTGCGATCACGGGGCCTCGCGGACGCTATGCGCGCATCCGCTTTGGACTTCAGGCAGCGCTTTCAGGCTCACTTCGCGGACAAAAGTCATTCCTCTACAACATCATCTCTCTTTGGGTCTCATGGGTTCCCGTCACGCCCAAGTGGCTCCGTCAATACACACACGAAGACGACATCACGGACATCGTAGGACTATTTTCGTTCAACGACCTCAAGGGCGAATATGAAGTGTTCAATGCGGCTCCTCCCGGCCCTGCGGTCCTTGGACCCGATATGGCGCGCGCGGTAGGGAAGAAGATGCTCCGGATAAAGCCGTGGATGGCGCGAATCGCGTTCTTTTGGATGTGGCACTTGACCCGCGGACGCATTCCCACGTCAAAAGGAAGCTGGAAAGGATATTCATACCCAATCGCCGTTGATGGTTCAAAGATTACTAAGCAATATGGTTACCAATACAAATATGAATCCGGTGAAGCATTTGTGAAAACAACAGGCCGTTACGAGAAAGACGCACTCAAGTAATAATTCGATCTCACCTTGCTTTAGTATGTCTTTGCGAGTACTCGAAGCAATCCAGTGCCAATGGTTTGCTTCGAGTACTCGCAAAGACAGCGGGTCAAGATAATCATTCAGGAAATCTATGAACGAACAATTATTTAATTTTTTTTACAGTTTTGCCCACCAGAACCCCATTCTCGATGATGTCATAAGTTTTGTTGCCACATGGTACGGGCTTGTCATTCTCACACTCCTTTTCCTGTATCTTTTCGAACATCGCGATAATCCAAAGAAGGGGTTTCGGGACCTTTTTGTTGTGGGCATTGTTGCAATCAGTGCGTGGTTTATAGCGCATTTTTTAAAAGAAGTTTTTCACACACTCCGTCCGTTTGAAGTGCTCCCTTCGGTGACCCCACTTTTTATTGAAGACAGCTACGCATTTCCCTCGGGGCACGCAGCAATGTTTATGGCACTTGCAACATCACTTTGGTTTTATCATAAAAAACTTTCCATTTTCTTCGCAATTTCCGCAGTTTTTATCGGAATCGCGCGTGTTATGGCAGGTGTTCATTGGCCAGTCGATATCCTTGGAGGTTTAGCACTCGGTTACATTCTCGGGGTCGGAATAATTTCCTCTACAAAAAAGTGGGTAATAAATATGCGGTGTAATTTACGGCACTAAAAGTGGCAAAAACAGCCTATTGCAAAACCCTCGAAAATCTGTAGAATATCATCATTATGTGGAAAACACGATTAGGGGCGCTTCTTATATTACTCATCGGCTCGGGCATTGGATATTTTCTCTATGCTTCGGAGCCCTCACTCCACAAGGACAAAGTAGTTCCTTACGAGGAGAAGGCCCAAAATATCCCTTTTAAGCTTGGTCTCGACCTCTCGGGAGGTGTCGAGCTTGTATATCAAGCCGATCTTTCTTCAGTTAAGCCAGAAGACATCAAGAATGCGATGGATTCGCTCCGTGATGTCATTGAGCGTCGCGTCAACGCCTTTGGCGTATCGGAAGCCATAGTACAGGTAGAACAAAAGGGTGGCATTACGAGCCCTGTTGAGTATCGTCTTATTGTTGAGCTCCCTGGAGTCACTGATGTAAAAAAGGCAGTTGAGATGATTGGTCAGACGCCAAAGCTTGAGTTCATGATCGAGCGTTCAGGGAAAGACGTTGAAGCGTACAATAAAGCCATCGAGAAATTGAAGGCAGATCAGGAGGCAGGTCGCCCGCTCGTCATTCCTGCGGAATATATTACCGGTCCGTATGTAGCTACAGAGCTCAATGGTCGCTTCCTTGACCGTGCCGTTCTCGAGTTTGACCAGACAACCCGCGAGCCTGTCGTTTCCCTTGTCTTTAACAAACAAGGTGCAGATGTTTTTGCGCAAATGACGAAAGACAATGTTGGCAAGACCATCGCTATCTATCTTGACCGCGATTTGGGCAACCCAGAGCCAATCTCAGCGCCTGTTGTACGCGAGGCAATCCTCGGAGGAAAGGCGCAGATTACAGGTCAATTTACGCCCCAAGAAGCAAAGACACTCGTAGGACGTTTAAACTCAGGCGCGCTTCCTGTTGATAAGCTTGAGCTCCTTTCTACCCAGACCATCAGTGCGCCACTCGGTGCAAAGTCATTAAGCGAGGGCGTATGGGCGGGTGTTTGGGGTATTCTCATTGTTGCAGCATTTCTTATTCTCTGGTATCGACTACCTGGAATCATTGCGGTTGTTGCACTTGCAATTTACATCGTTTTGATGCTTTCGCTCTTTAAGCTTTTCGGAATAACCCTTACGGCTGCGGGTATTGCGGGCTTCATTCTTTCTGTGGGTATGGCAGTCGACGCGAACATTCTTATCTTTGAGCGCACCAAAGAGGAGCTCCGCAAAGGCCACGGCGTTCACGAAGCGATCCGCGAGGGATTTGCGCGCGCGTGGACATCGATTCGCGATTCGAATATTTCAAGTATTATCACTGCGATTATTCTCTTTTGGTTCGGCACGAGCTTGATCAAGGGTTTTGCTCTTACTTTTGGACTTGGGGTTATAGTCTCAATGTTCTCAGCAATTACCGTTTCTCGTCTCCTTCTCTACGCTCTTCCTTTCAAAGGTCACGGTTCATTTGTGCGAGCATTGTTCGGCAGCGGTTTCTTTAAGATCCATTAGCAATTAATTTCACCACCATGTTCATCGTAACTTACAGAAAATATTTCTTTGCAATCGCGATTCTCGGAGTCTTGTTCGCGCTCTTTTCAATAACAACGAAAGGTTTCAATGTTGGTATGGATTTTGTCGGCGGATCGATCATTGAGGTTTCGTACGATACACGCCCCGATATCGAAGTGATCAAAACCGCACTTACGGGAGCGGGATTCGAAAACGCGCGCGTTCAAATGGCAGGGGAGAGTGATGTAATCGTTAAGACAACTGCCCTTACAGAAGTACAGCGCCAAGAGCTCACGAAAGCGCTTGCTGTCGAAAATTTCGCAATGGAAGAAAAACGTTTTAGCTCAATTGGGCCAACCATCGGCAAAGAGCTCCGTACGAAGGCATGGATCGCCATCACGCTCGTTATTATTGGTATTGTGCTCTTTCTCGCATTTGCGTTCCGTAAAGTTTCAGAGCCAATCGCTTCTTGGAAGTATGGCGCCATTACGACAGTCACACTCCTCTTTGACATTTTGATTCCTGTAGGAGCTTTTACGTTCCTCGGCAAAGAAATCGATGCGCTATTTATTGTGGCGCTCCTCGCTATCATGGGTCTTTCTGTTCACGACACGATCGTCGTATTCGACCGAATTCGAGAGAATTTGAAATTGAAGGTTTCCAACGATTTCCCAACTGTTGTGGGTAAGTCCCTTGGACAGACATTTACGCGTTCGATTAATACATCAGTCACAATCATGCTCGTGCTCGGCGTCATTTTCTTCTTCGGACCCGCATCAACAAAAGACTTCTCGCTCCTCCTTTGGATCGGTATCTTCGTGGGAACGTATTCATCTATCTTCCTCGCATCTCCGTTACTCGTTACTCTCGAGAAGAGACAGAACAAAGCATAGTTTAATTTAGCTAAAAACTACTTACAAAAGCCCCATTTTTAAAATAAAGATGGGGCTTTTGTAATATACTAATTAAAAATAAGAAGCAATAAACATAAATTCTTAAAGTGCTATAATAAATAGCTATTTTACTATGACAACAAAGACAAAGGATATATGTAGTGCGTGTGGCAATAGTGGAGTGAATCATCGCTTACTTTTCATATCAAATTCTGTTGATGAGACCTTGGGTAAATTTGGTAATGTTTTTTCGTCATTTTTGTACACAGAAAGATTGCGAGGTCTATCTGTTTTTATTGAAAGGAGGTTATTTGATTTGTTTCGTCTAGCAGGGGCACTTCGCTTTAATATAAACATAGAGAAAGTGGGGAGCGGTCGCTCAAAGCTTGTTTGGGAAGAAGCGCAAAAGAGGGGAATAGAGATGGAACAACTTGTATTTTTTGGAAAGTATTTAGAGCATTATCGGGCAAAAATAAAAGGAAGGGTTTATTATTTTCAGAGTTTGCCTATCCCGCCATGGCTTCCTCAAAAGGGATACGAATGGGTCGGCGACAAATATATTCTCGCAAAGAAGCTCAGACTGGCTGGTATTCCGACTCCTTCAACAAAGATAATCTCAAGTATTTCAAACGCTCGTTCTGCTTTTGAAATATTGAATAAACCCCTAATTATCAAGCCAAAATCAGGTTCTAGAGGAAGGCACACTACGACAAATATAAGAAACAAAGAAGAACTGGAGAACGCCTTTTCTCTTGCGCGTCAAATTTCTCCAGTAATGGTATTGCAGGAGCATCTTTTTGGCAGTGTTTATCGCGCCACGGTAGTGAATAATAAACTCGTTGGATTTTTTCGTGCCGATCCTCCTCAGATAGAAGGGGATGGAATAAAAAATATTAGTGCACTGATTTTTGATAAGAATTGTAAGAGAAATGAAAAACTTAACGAAGTTTGCATAGACGATAATCTTATTAATTTTATCAAACGGCAAGAATATAATTTAGAAAGCATCCTCCCTTTAGGCGTAATTATTGATTTGTCTGCAAAAACAGGAAGATTTTATGGTGGTTATACTAAAGAGATGCTTCCCGAAGTTCACCCAAAAATGCATGACATTTTTAAAAAAGCCAGCGAGGTAGTCTCTGCGCCTGTCCTTGGTTTTGATTTAATTATTTTGGACCCAACACAAGACCCAGATACTCAAGTATGGGGGATAATAGAATGTAATTCCTTACCTTTTATTGATCTACATTATTTTGCACTTGAAGGGACACCAATAAATGTTTCAAAACACGTGTGGGATTTATGGGATATATAGAGCTGTAATGGTTTTATACGTATAGTCCATAGGAAAGAAATGTCGAAATGAAGGTTAAAAAGGAGGCTCTAAAACCCCTAAAAAGCTTAGATTTTGTCCAGGAAAATATGTGCTTGACTTCTATTCTCCACAAGTATATACTGCCAGAGCGCTTATGAAATAGGCGCTTTTGTTATCCCGTGAGCTGTAAAGCAAAGGGGCGCAAAATGAACTTTGACAACTGCATATGTGTATATCTAGAATTGGATTGCAAGTCCAAAGAAATTAAGACATGTCCAGACTTTAGCATTTGGATATGTCTGTGAAAAATAATGAAAACGAAACAAAGAGTATTTTTTCTTTTGTTCCGTTCTCGAGAGTTAATTCAATCTCTTTTAAAAGAGTTTGATCCTAGCTCAGGATGAACGCTGGCGGCGT
>ERZ1292625.1810-Hain-H41-01um-R1-1810-length-22758-cov-5_pt1 | contig 13403 bp, 28 predicted proteins | sample MGYA00564400_ERZ1292625 | MGnify/ENA primary metagenome ERZ1292625 (study PRJEB36523, sample SAMEA6512639) | groundwater metagenome | collected 2019-01-08 | study: AquaDiva: Metagenomics assemblies of 32 groundwater samples | reverse complement strand
CGCGTCTGATACGGTGCGCTTCTGAAGTTCCTCGCCCAGCGTGGTAAGTATTTCGGCTTGCCAGAAGTCAGGGCCAGCCTCATGCTCCAGCGGTGTTCCGGCTACCTTCCATGGAAAATTGTACAGGACAAAGCCGTACGGGTCGTCTACGTACTTGACGTAGTTCTCAATTAACGGTGCGTCCATTGTCGTCCCCGCGCACGTTCATTCGCAGTTCCGTAACACGGCGCTCCGCGCTTTCGATTACGTCCTTCAGGGACAGCTCGACCTTGTGTTCTTCCTCTTTGGGGATGAAGCCCGCGAAGATACGGAGCACCTGAACAGGGCTTTCGGCCAGCGCCGCCTGAATGATCGCAGGGCCATCCTTTTCCCACGCCGCCAGCATGTCGCGCAGGAAGTCTTCCTTGATCTTGTTCTTCGATCCCAAGGGACGGCCAGGGCTTCTCGGCGCCTTGCCCTTCTCCCATTGCCAGTGCTTTGCTTTCTTTTCTTCGGTCATTCGTTCACAACGGCAGGCAGTCCGTCTTCCCCGTACTCGGTGCTATCCACAATCCCCTGCTGGGGCGCATACTGTTCTTCGTCGCCATCGACCGCGTGTTTGCGGCTGAACCATGCAAGGTCACGATCAGAATACGTATCGCGCAGGATAGCCGTCTTCGTGGTTTTCTTCGGCTTGCCCACAGCGACATGTGTCCTCATCGACATGAAATCGGCCAGATCGGGATGCTCGTACAACGTGCGCGCCGTCAGCCGCTTCACGTCCGAAGCCCCGTAGCCTTCTGGCAACAAGACCATAACGCTGTATTTCTTCGTCGTCCGGCGCCTCTCATCCAGACGCGATATATATGTACCTTCGACCTTCAGTTCAACCAGCTTCACAGTCGAATTCAGTTCTTTTTCGCTCGGTATCTTAGACATTTAGTTCCCCCTTCATTGTTTGACTTCACCAGATAGATCAATCGTTCCAACGTCCACCACGCCGGATAAGTCCATTTCATAAGAAGTGGCTTGCTTCGGTCGCCAGTATTTCATCGCGTCAAGGTGCGCCATAAGCAGCATTCCCGTCATAGGAATCTTGCGGTAGACCAGCCCAGGTGTGACCACCAGTTCCCCAGGGCGTAGGTCGTCCAGCTGCAGGAAGTTCTCGCGATCGCGCGGCGCAAGCCTGTCGAATGTTGCCGCGAAGGCAGGCATCCCGCCGCCATGGAACGTCAGGTACGACCATATCGGGTATTCCTGAAGATTCATGTTGATACTGCCCAGCCTGTCAAGACGCGCGACTATCTGCCGCTGCTCGTACTGCGCGTTTGTATTAGCGATATGTGTCATATATTCCACCCTATAAACGCGCCTGTAACTATGCCGGCGACGAAGTAAAAAAGCATCACTGTTGCCATTCTGCCACACCCGTTCTTGTTGTCAACACCTACCGCTAAACTGCTATAATGTACATTATGATCATCTTTGCTTATACATTTTCTTGCTGTGCATATTCATCCCGCATTCCAGGCACTTGATCCTATACACTAGCCCCACCCCGCCGAAATCAGCCCCCTTGTTCCGCAGCCGCTTAGACTTGCAGCCCGCGCATTCCGTGACTTCCTCGTGCGGGCGACGCAGGGAAGGATACCGCTTGATATACGGGCGCAGCTTCTCAAACACACCCTCCAGAGCGTAGGTATCCTGCAGGCAGTACACAGACGCTTCCTTGATCGCCTTGCTGTCGCCCAGCGTCAGGGCCTTCCAGCAGGGTTTTTCACCTTTGCCCTCGATCTCGAACCTCTCACAGAGCGCCGCTAGCGAATTCCCTTCAAAGGCGAAATACTTCCTCGCCACCTTCAAAGTGTCCACAGATTTATATTCCCCTATTGGCCCCAGTCCGTGGTCGATGAACAGGGTGTTCGCCTGCTTGATATCGAACCTGTCGGCGTTGTGGGCCACGATGATATCGGCTTCATCCATGAGGGAATGCAGCTTCACGGCCAGGGCGTAGTCGTTCATGTAGTCGTTCTTAAATTGCTTCTTGTCGTCCAGCACCGACATAACCCGCGCCTTTGCCTCGTGCGCCCACTTCCAGCTGAAGCATGGGACGTATGCCCGCGTGTGCAGTTGGGATGAGTGAAGGAATTGAGGCTTGTTTGAGGGGAAAGCAAAATAGAGGCTGTAGGATAATTCCATATCGAAAATTAGGGTTTTTAGTTCCCTATTCGTCCGATCCATTGAATGTTCCCTGTTCATCCCCACGATTCGGCGGGGTTTTCGTTTTGTTCCATTCTATATTAAAAAATGGTTAAATAACAGGGGCAGATGCTGATTTTACGATCCGAACGTCGATCCCGTATAAGGCCATCAACAGCTTCTTCTTGAGTTTGAATTCGCCGGAAATGATGAAGCCCTTGAAGTCTTCAACCACTCGTAGTCCAGATTCCGTGTGTATGAACACAAAGTCAGCCACGTAGTAGCATATATGAATACCATTAGCCTCAATCGGAAAACGCACTTGCCTTTCGAGGCCACGGATTACACCCCTCTTTTGCTGCTCTTTCAGGAATAAGAACCGGTGCATCTCGCCCTTGCTGTCAAACGTACCGTCGGCGGTCGTCATGCGCACGTTGCGATACTTCGACTTCCGCGCCGCCGATTTCCTATGCCAAGCCTTTCCCACCTTCACAGCCATATCAAAGTGTACCCCGAATTCAAGGCAAGAAAAAGCCCCGCCGGTTAGGGCAGGGCTTTCATCTTCCTTGGGCAAGGAGAATTAGTCTACGTCAGTCCAGATACCATTTCCGCCCTCGACCTGTACCCACAGGTTAGCGCCTACAGCTTCCAGCGTGATCGAACCGCCGATATCGGTGCAGCGGATGGCGTCGCCAGCAGCAGGAGCCAGCGTCACAACGCCGGTTGTGCCGTTCGTGGTGCTGATCGAGCCGATCTGATCCGTGCCATCGGCCGGATTGATGTCGAAGTCATCAGCCGTACCGCATACGAACGTATAACGAGCGCCCAGAACGGTCGATGCTTCCGGCAGGGTCATAACGTCCGCGCTGTTAGACACGAACGTCTTGCCCGCCTGTGCCAGAGTCACAGAGGTCGTTGTGCTGGCCACCTGATCTTGGAGGAAGCCGAAGAACTGATCCCCGCCGTCACCCGACAGATCGCCCGTCAGGGTCAGTGTCGCGCCGGAGAACGTGCCAGACACAGCCAGAGTAGAGCCGCTGTTCATCGTGATCTGCGAACCGGACTGGAAGGTCATAAGACCGCCCGTCGGTACGATCGCGTCAATGGAAGCGTCAAAAGTCAGCGTCTTGCTGGCTGCTACCGTTCCAATGGTGGCGATATCGTTGTAGTTCAGTTCGGCAGCGGAAGCCGTCACACCGTCCATAACCGCCACGACTTCGGCAAACCCTTCCAGAGAGGTCTTTACCCAATCATTAGCTGAAGTATCGAACATGAACATGAAATCACCGTCAGCCACCGAAGCGCCGGCCAGATCAGATAACTCGTTCACGGAAGTTCCAGTGCGCAGGCGATCGTCGGCCATTGCCACCGTAGTCCAGATCGCCACACATGCGGCGATCGCAATAAAGAGATATTTATTCATAGTTTTCGTCCTTTGTTTGTTGTTGCAACCCAATTATAGTACCCTACCGCCTGCGACGACGGAAGACCAATTTGTAAATATCACCCACCGCAGACACCACCCCCGCCACGTAGAACGAAGCAAAGTATTTGCCGCCGAAATACTTTGCCTTGAAGTAGTTCATTATGTCGCATCCCTTGTGATCGCTGTTCTGTTTCCGTTGCTGTCAACAGTAGCAGTGATCCGGTCTTTCGTATCCCCGAAGTCACGGAATACTTCAGTGCCAGTACCGCCACCAGATACCTTACCGATCAACACCGATCCCGTGAGCCTTGCCCATTGCCTGATCGTCAGTCCCGTTTCAACGCCAGCGGCGCGGTCAAGCAGGGCGTCGGCGTTCTGGTTAGCGGTCGGGATCGACAGGGCGGCTATAGCGGCCAGTGTTGCATCGTCTGCCGTTCCCAGAGCCGTTGCCAGCTCCGCGTTCGTCGGGAGGTCGCCAATCGCCGTAATGATCGACCCTATTTCAGTGTCGATGTATCCGGCAATCGTGGACAGCGTGGACGGAAGCGTTGTTCCGGTGTCTGTCAGAATGTCGTCGGCGGTCGTTTGCAGGGTCGCCAGCGCCGCCGCCGTAGCAAGCCCGCTTTGCAATTCGGTGGTAACGTCTGCGGCCAGCTTTGCCGCTGTGATAGCGTCTGCCGCAATGCCTGTTTCTGTCAGCCATCCCGCCGTGATCGCGGGAAGGTTTGTCAAGTTCGTTGTCGTCGTGATCGTTCCTGCCGTGATATTCGTCGTGCTGGCAAGGGTCGCGCCGGTGGGGAATATGATCGTTCCCGCATTGACCACCGGATTAGTTTTGATGGTTTCTACATCGACCTTTTGCGTTGTGGCAATGGTCGTGCCGTTCAGGGCAACCGTCGTTGTCGTGCTACCGACATTCGCCCAATCCAGACCAGCCTCGCCACCGGCCGATACGTCAAGAGTCCTGCCTGCCGTAACAACCGGCCTGTACAGTTCGAAGGCAAGCGTCACCGGAGCCATGCCCGCATGGGTGATATGCAAGACGACATCTTGGCTATCGTCGCCCGCGTCAATGGTCATGTCCTCATCGAGCAATAGTTCATACACCCCAGGCATGTTTGTTACATCGGTTTCGTTGATCGTCGGAGTGGTATACGCAGCGGCTGCGGCCCCGTTTCTTGATCTGTAAACGGTGAATGTCGAAAGCCCTGTTTCCCTTGTCACATAGTCAGTGCTATCTACAGCGACGAAGTACAGGTATTGATCAACGATACCGGATTGAAATCTCATGATATAGACCCATCCTCACTAGGCTGAAAACAGTAGTGTCTTGCGCTTATAAAGCCGCACTCAAGGCGCTGCATCGTCGAACGGTATTGCGCTGCCGTTGCAAAAACAACGGCGAGAAGAACCGTTGACGGAAGTAATGGCTGCCATGCCCAACTCATCCCAGCACCTCAAACCCTATGGCCGTCAGTTCTTTATCGGGGAAGGGCTTATCGGTTTCAAAAATGAAAAAAGGCTCGTCGTAGGTGTAGCTGAACACCATTCCGTAGGCTAATGCGTGTTCGACGAGGACTTTCAGGACGCTTGGTTTCACCTTATAAATCATCATGCCACCTGTCTGATTGACCAGAGAACGGTTATCGTTCCCGCGATTGCGTCGCATGTCACATCCCACCCATGCATCAGGATCAGCGAAGGACTGACCCATATCGGCTCTGATTGCAGGCCGACGAGATTCGTCTGATAGACGATCCGCTGCGTGTCGCCGGATCGCACCTTCTCATAAATGCGAATCTGAAGCTCATCGCCAGCCACCATGTCGGAGAGGTCGAGCCAGACCTGAAACACGCCGTCGGTCGTATCGACATCCGGCCCGGCTGTGTCAGTGGTAAGGCTGTGTTCGGTCGTGCTGACCGCTTCCGTGCCTGAATATAATTCTGCTATCGCCATCTAATATACCCCATATGCGGCCATTGACACGTTGCTGTCCGGCGTACCGGAGCATGAGATTCTGCCGTACAAAGCGCCGCCAACCGGAACATTGCACCCCATCGGCAGCCCCAATTCGGACGCTAAAGATTCGGTGGTCGCGCTGATATATCTCTTGTCGCTGTCGATTGTGATCTGGTTAGTGCCGTTGCCATACGACAGATCGACCCCGTATGACAGTGCAGCCATTGTTCCGTCGTTCACGCCCATGCCGTACTGCCACGCGAAGCAGGGCTTTGTTGTCGTGCCGAGGGATGTCCATGACCCTTCGCCGGAAGTGCCTGGTGTTACCGCCGTTCCCGCGCTGGTCGCAGTGACCGCGCCGATGGTTTCAACGCCCGTTCCGTAGACCAGCCCCTCCGTTGATTGCGGAGCGCCAAATAACCAGATCGCGCAGCGAATCGTTCCTGCGGTCGCGTTATTAACTGACGCTTTTGCGGCGATAGCCGTTCCTGCGGGTATTTTCACAGGGAAGTAATAATTATGCCCCCCATTGCTCACCAGCGCAGATGATGCGCACGACGCGATTAGATTCGAGATGAAATCAACATATGACGTGCCGCCCGCTGTGTCGATGCCGATGGTCACCAGCAGGTCTTTTGCCTGAGCCGACACGCTGGCGTTGGAAAGGCAGATATGGATGCCATAACAATCCAGCGTTACGTTCGTGTCGCTGATTACTTCGGTGTACGAGCCGAACGTATTGCTCGCGCCTGGAGTGATCGACGTTCCATATCCGGCAACCACCGCCGCATTTGCGTTCGTGTATGTGAAATTAAACTGCGGTTTTTTCGGAACGTAGAGGGTCATTCATTTCACCCCTAATCCCCTAGAGATTGGAACTTCTTCACGATCTCCGCGCGCTTCTTCTCAAGGCCGGCGATCTCTTTTGCCAGGGCTTCGATCCGTAAAGCCTTTTCCTTCAGGTCAAGATCAGCCGATTCAATCTTCAGGCTGATATCATCTGCGCGCTTAACAGCATCGGCTTTGATCCCCGCCGCCTGTTCCTGTGCGTCCTTCATGATTTTCTCAGCACCCAGCATGGCGCCGTCAAGGATGTCTTCCCGCGACTTCTTCGCATCGATGACCCCTTCCAGTGCCTTATCGTTCGCTGTCACCAGTTCCTGTGCTTTAACAAGCAGCCCAGCGATCCGCGCTTCCAGTTCAGATTGCCGCTGCTCCAGTCCTTCGAGAAAGAGTACCATTTCAGTACCTTTTTCAAAAGCTTTGAATAGCTTATGACCAGCTGCGATCATCTTCTTCGCTTCGTTCATTGCGATAACGTTTTCTTTATCCATTGTCATACTGTCCTCTTTGCCGTTATGGTTACGGTTATTGACGTTGTGCCGTCGCCGCCTGTGACAACGGGCCTGATATACAGCGGGTTTTGCAGGATCGCGGCCTTTGTTGCCGCTGTAACGGCCAGATTCGTTTCGGTGGTGTCTGTCAGGATGGCGTAGGTGGCTGTCTTCGAGCCGAACAGCGTACCGGCCGCAAGATCGGCCTCCACCTCTGTCTTGTCCTCCGACCCATAGATCGTGACGGTAGCGCCGCCGAACGTGCCTTTGACCTGAACGGTTTTGTCCGCGAATTTAGCGAGCAGCGCATCGGCCCCGCTATCATCGGCATCCAGCCCTGTCCAGATTACTTGTTTGACGTTTGTGATTCCGGTTCGCCGCCATGTGGCAGCGCGTACTACTTCAGTCATATTAACCCCTCTAAACTGTTGAGCGCACGACCATCATGCCATGCGTTCCCTATATGTTCAAGGGGTATTGTTCCCGATCCGTTCTATGGCTTTTTTTCTTTTTCGGGGAAAAAATCCTGGTAGCCGGAAGGCTATGCTCGTTCAGGGAAGAACGCCCCCCATCCTTTCCGGCCTCGCGGTCGCCAGGACGACCGAGGATTCTGGGGGAATTCTGTTCATATTTTTAACAATTTGTTTGATCCGCAAGTTCCACCTTCTGATCCTGAAGCCAGTCTATCCTTTTTTTTTCTTTTTACAATCCTTATCTGTCTGTTTTCATAGTGTTTTTTTAGCAATCAATCAAAATGGTGAATGGAGAAGGGTTGATAGATTTATCCCCCTGCAAGGCAAAAGAAAAAAACAATCTTCTGCAATGCAGGAGGGATTTATCAAAACGGAGCCATGTATGAATGGGCGCATGATTAGACAGGGCAGATCAAACGATCGCGGGCGGTCTGCGTGTTCCCCGATCTCTCTGCCGTATCCCACCGCATAAAGCGGTCAGACGGTCGCCGGTCGTGCCGGCGCTTTCAAAAAAAGCATATATCTCTACTGATTTTGAAATAGCTGTGAAGCTATCTTTTTGTCTTCGGGGTCTTGCCTGCGCGCTGCGGGAGTCGACCCGCTTCCTCTTGTAGACCCGACGAATACGCGCCTGATTGTTTGGCTATACTAGATTTGACATTCCTGTAAAAAGTGGTACTGTGAGGAATGCCGTCGCAGGCTATACTATACGACATTCTAGGGGGAGGCGCAAGCCTCCCCTTTCTACTTCCAGAAAACCAATCTTATTTAAGTGGTGCGCGAATATATTTGACGGTTGCCCTGCTGCCGTGCTTTGGCCCCCGCGCGATTTTTGGCCCCCCTGTCGTTGTATAGATATATACCTCATCCGGCAGGGTACTTCCTATCAGAATCCCCTCCAGGTAGTCGCGCTGCGATTTCTTATACAGCCGCGCCGCGCCCGCCGTCGATATTGACAGACGAACACCTATTTCTTTAAAAGTGTGTCCTACCTCACGCATTTCCTTCACTTGCCATTGTCTTTCAAAGGCATTTAACTCGGCAGTTGTCGGCTTCCTGTAGTACTTTTTCCCTAATTTGCTAGTGCTTGGTATTTTATCCATTAGAACCCCCATTCTGATCTGTGCGGCGCGCCGAAGTAGTGGTGCAAATACATGGCGTAGTTAATCCGTTGCTGGTCGGTGAGGCCGGACCAGTGCTTTCTGAAACCCGCCTTGTCCTCGTGGGTGTAGTCTGCCCACATCTTTCCCGCCCACGGCACAGCCGTTTCCCTCTGAATCCGCGCGGGCTTGTTTGTTGCGTTCAAGCCAGTCAACGGTTTGTTTGAGCCAATGCCTGTATGTGGTATATGATTGTCGTCCATACCAGGTGTCCCTTTCATCAAGTAGTTTCTTGAACTTCTGCCGGTCGCCGTCGAACGAATAACGTTCGCATAGGATATCGAATTCGTCTGCGGTCAGCTTGATTACGGCGCCGTCCATGTACTCGCGGTCGCCCATGATCGCCAGGGGCTGGCCGTTCTCGTCCAGATCGAGCAGCTTCCACACCTAAGCCGCCGTTTTTATCTGGTACGTGCCATCGGCCAGCCTGCGCCGATTCATCATTCCCGTCACCTTGCCTTTGGTTATCCCCATCTTTTTTCCGATTTCCAGATATGTGTGCCCTAGCGCGTGAAGTCGCAGGATTTCCACGAACAGAAGGTCGTCGCTTTTCTTGTCTGTCATTTCAGCCCCCTATCCACCGCCGCCATGATCGCCGCGTCTTGCCGTGCCTCTATAGCCTCGCGCAGCAGCGCAATAATTACCCTCGACTTCGACCGATCTTCTTGCATCGCTATCATGTCCAGGGCATCATTCATTACGGTCGGGACGTTCGCCCCTATATAGCGCGTCGATTCTTTATTGTGGTGGATCATAGATCACCCTCCTGCAGTCGTGTTACTGGTATGTTTACAACAGGCAGCGCGTCGTAGAATTCTGCCGCCTCTTGATTCGTCCTGTCGTATGCCGCCAGCTTCCGATCCGCGCCCCAGAGCGCCGCCATAACAGCGACGGCCAGGAGCAGATAGTACAGCGGGACGGTTCTTTTTCTTTTATGCCACATGATTTCTTCCTTTCCCTGCCAAGGTAGCATCGCCATAAAGAAATGAAAGAACTTTTTGTGCAACTTTGTTTCAAAGATTGATCAAACAACGCAACTTTCTTGTATTGTGTTTGTTCATGTTTAATGCGACGATCAGGCAAGTCAATAGGAAGGTGGAAAGAATGAGAACCTCAGACCAGTTACATACGAATAAAATCGCTATTATCCGCGCCATCACGGATGTTTTCGCGCGGCACGGAAACGGCTTCGACCTGATGATCAAATCCCATATACTTGTCATCGACATAACGATAAGACAGTTCGATAAGGGCCGCGTCATCACCGGAAGGCAATTCAGCATCGAGCCGCAGGCCGGACGCGAAGAAGACGTATATGACCTTGCGAAACACGCAACCGAAGAAGCCCTTCAGTCCATGGGCGCCGATTTCGTGACCATCGAGCAGTCGATGAAGGAAGCCGCAAATGATTAAGGATGGCATATATTTCAACATGGACGAAGCGACCTACCGCGCCGATCCTGCCTTGTCACAGTCCGGCATTAAAACCCTGCTGACCGATCCAGAGGAATTCTGGTACCGGTCGCACATGAACCCAGATCGCCCAGCCGAAGAACAGAAGGATAGCCTAGACCGTGGAAAGATGTGGCATTCCCGCATATTGGAGCGCCAGACGTTCGACCAGAAGTACCAGCGCGCGCCGTGGCTTGACCGCGAGTTCTACGCAGGCCGCGTGGCGCTGAACACCGTGGACGACATGAAGGCATGGCTGACCGGCGCAGGCGTTGAATTCAAAAAGACAGGCAAGAAGGCTGACTTTGAAGCCGCGATCATGGCCGTTCCTGGCTGGGAAAAGACCGCGATCCTGATAGACAGCTTCACCGAAAGATACATTAACGAGGCTAGGACTACCGTGATCTATAGCGCCGAAGTCTGGGATGATATGCTCGCAGCCGAAGCCGCGATCCAGTCGCACCCATACTTCTCGAAGGTGTTCCTCGGAGGATTCCCCGAAGCGTCGATCTTCTGGACGGACGAAACGGGCCTACGGCTGAAGGCACGGATTGATTTATTGAAGCCTGGGCAGATCATCGACTACAAGACGCTGTACGTACAACGTGGCAAAAGTGTAAGGAAGGCAGGGCTGGACGCGATCAAGTGGGAAAGCTACGACCTTCAAGCCGCCATGTACACTATAGCCGTTGGCCATGCCGTCCGTATGATCAAAGACGGAACGGGCGTTGTGGAAGGCGATATTGCAGGGGGTTTTATCGATGAATTCGCGAAGACGCCGGAAAAGCCCTTCATCTTTATTTTTCAAAACGAGGCGCGGCCTAACACCGTTCGCGGGCTGTGCGTGAAGCGCCGGTCGAATGATAGCTTCAATGCCTTCGGGAACGGGCTTTTTTTGATGCAGAAGGGGATCGATCTGTTTCAGGAATATCACGGGAAGTTCGGTGAAAAACGCTGGTTCGATCCGACCGGCATAACGGAGGTAATGGACAATGACATCTACTACAGCTGAAACTCTTAAAGAAGAAGAAGTTCTACGTCTGATTAAAAAAATGGTGTTGGACACATTTGATCATATTCTTCTTAAACTAGAGGATTGCGCGGATACAATGAAGGCGCAGGAAATTGTTCGCCGCGAACTGGTAAACTTTATGTTGGAGTGCGAACGTGAAGGAATTTGATATGACATTGGCCGAAGAATGCCTTGAGATTCGCATTCGTGCGCTGGAAACGGAGATCGAAAGGCTTAATGAAATTGTTACGATGCTCTTGTACCGTGGCAAAAAACATGTACAATTATACAACAAGGAAGGTGGACAATGACGAAGCGTACTGACGATGAATTCTTGCCTGTATTCGAGGAAGCAAAGCGTCTGGTGAACGGCAGCACTGGAAGCGCGACGAAAAACAAAGACCCAATTTATATGATCGCAAAGGTGGCGTTCGGAATTGGGCGGCGGCTGGGTAGCAAAGAAGGCGCGGAATTCGCCCTCAGATACCCCTCTTTGGTAAAAACGAATCTTGGAAAAGAAGGTGGACAATGACCGAAGATACAAAGGCGCTGGAACCAGTGCCGGCCAATAAAGTTACAACCTATAAAGAACAGGTGGACTTCGCGCAGCTTATGGCGAAGGCCCATGTCCTGCCCCAGCACCTTCACGGGAACCCAGGGAACTGTCTGGCCGTGATCACCCTGTCGCAATCATGGGGGATGAACCCGATCGCAGTAGGTCTGTGTACCAGCGTGATCCCGAAGCGTGGTGGTGGCGATACCCTCATGTTTGAAGGGAAGCTGGTGCAGGCCGCGATAAATAACAGCGGTCTTCTGTCGGAGCGCCTACGGTTTAACCTGTCCGGCGCAGGAGCCGCAACGACTTGCGAAGTCGTCGGAAAACTGAAGGGCGAAAGCGAACCACGCAGCCTGACGATCGGTATGCCGTCCACCCAGAACAGCCCCTTATGGAAGGGTAGCCAGTCGGACAAGGAGCAGCAGCTGACATATCTGGCATCCCGCACATGGGCGCGCCGCTACGTTCCAGAGGTCATGCTAGGGGTTTACAGCCCAGGGGATGATGTAGACCACGCCTCCCCGTCCTTGAGCAAGGGAAGTCGTACAGCGGTTTTGGAGCATATAGAGGTGTTGCCGACCCCAGACCTTGAAAGCGCACCGGAGGCCGTCCCTGTGGCAACAAAGGACGGCACCGACCAGTTCGGGATTCCTATCTGTGGGACGTGCGGCGGTCGTGGTGTTGTGGATACTGAAGACGGTAAAGCCCCGTGTATGGAGTGCAGCCAGTGAAAGATTTATGCAATTTCGGAATAACCTATGTGGAGAAGGGCGGGAAGGTTCAGTACACCCTTTACCACAAGAAGAACCTTGACATGAAGATCACATTCCAGAGTGCAGAGGTCATAAAGTCGAAGCATATACCGAAGTTCATGGAGGACGTTTTTAAGGCGTGGGTAAATAAATACTTCAGCAAGTCCCGCCGCGCCATGACGGGAAAGCAAGAAAAGTTCTACGAAAAGCTGGTCGAATTCCACCGGACGGAGGGAAGACCACCAACGCTGGAAGAACAGTGCCGCTTCTTCGGTTTTAAGTCGCGCGGAACACCGCTTCTGTACATACGGAACCTTGCCGCGCGCGGCTGGGTATGGATCGACCGGCACGGCAAAGCATGGCCTATCGATATAGTTGCGCCGGATCAGATTGATTAGGGAATTAAAATGCACAGGATGATTATTTCCTTGATCTTGATGACCTCACCAGCATTCGCCGGAAAGGACACACTGAACGTCAAGACGAGAGCGCGGATCGTTGACCCGATTGTGTACGGCATGACGATGGAGGAATGGCAAGACGTGACCGTTACGGGGTCGCCAGCGTGGAAAACGAAACAGTGCTGCATGGTCGAGGCGTACAACCGGACGCACGAACGGCAAGTGTCGCATGACTACTGCTCTGACGCTCAGATCGTCGAGTGGATGAGCAACGGAATCTGCGGAATCTTAACTTAACCAACTGAAAGGAAAATAAAAATGGAACTATCTTTGAAAGACATTAAGGAGCTACTGACTGGGCAAGACAGCTTTCAACCGTTTGAAATCGGCAAGGCATATCTTATCAGAACAGTAACGCACATTGACATGGGTATCGTTAAGGCGGTCGGAGATAAGGAGTTGGTACTCTCACAAGCATCGTGGATTGCAGACACGGGTAGGTTCCATGACACTTTAAAGGGTGGGCCATCGAAACTAAGTGAGATCGAGCCATACACGCACGATGTCATTCTTGGCCGTGGGGCGATAATAGACGCAACATTCTGGCCGCACGAACTTCCGAGGGAGCAGAAATAATGAACGCAGCAATTCTTAGAGCAGGAGCCGACGGGTCGCAGTCGTGGTCGCGGTCGCGGTCGGG
>ERZ1292625.809-Hain-H41-01um-R1-809-length-42583-cov-14_pt2 | contig 13405 bp, 12 predicted proteins | sample MGYA00564400_ERZ1292625 | MGnify/ENA primary metagenome ERZ1292625 (study PRJEB36523, sample SAMEA6512639) | groundwater metagenome | collected 2019-01-08 | study: AquaDiva: Metagenomics assemblies of 32 groundwater samples | reverse complement strand
GCGTATGCTGAACCTTTCCATCCTCACCATAACTGCCGTGGAGTGCATTGAAGATCACATCGAAGTGATTGAGCGCAGTATGAGGCTTGATAGGAAGACCATTGATATGCCAAATGCCCTTCTTGTCTATGAGGATGTCCCTTACGCTATATTTATCTGCAGGGAGATGATTCAAAACCGTTGCGCCAGTTTTCAGCGAAACTTCGTACTCATTACTTGGTCCTCCTCGAAGAACTCCGACGCGGGTTTTATGCATGGGTATAAGTATACAATAAAAAAACCGTTGCAGGATAGGGCGGACGGTTGAACCGTTTACCGACGAACCCTGCAACGGGGATGTTTCCAAGGTCTTTGTGGATGGACACCACAACTACCCTCGGAGGAAACAAATTTAACCCTTAATATTATACCACCTTTATAGTTACTTTGCAACCCTCTTCAAAAAGGCTCTATTTCTAAGCTTTTTGTGATATGCGATTGCAAAACGATGTGACTCACTATTGGCAAGTAGAATGTCTTTACCGTAAGACTCAATCATCTTTTCATCACCAAGAAAATGATCCGGCTTGTGTGCATCATTTTTCACAATTGAAACAATGGGAATACTTTTAACGATTTCTTTTGCTGCATTCAATTGCCCTATTCCTCCATCGATAGCAATAAGATCTGGAAACTTCCATTCTGGATGATTGAAACGTCGAGTAAGGATTTCCTTAAGCGCGGCTGTGTCATTATTCGCATCCTTCGATATTTTAAATTTTTTGTATTGGGATTTCTGAGCTTCACCGTTTATGACAACTGTCATGACACCAACTGTGTCTTTTCCTGACATATGAGCAATGTCATAAGCTTCGATTCTGAAGCCTTCTATATTCTCTGCCGTCTCATTTTCTGACTTGATCAAAGAAACGTCCTGAATATGATTCAAAGCGTACAAAGTATTACGAATCTTTTGCGCTTTCTCAAATTCTTGTGCATCAGCATGCTCGTTCATCTCTTTCTCAAGTGTTTTTATGAGTTGACCCTTTTTACCTTCAAAGAATAGAACAAGATTTCGGATCGTCTTTTGATAATCCTTCTTTGCCTCAGGTGAATCGGTCTCTGGGGAAAGCCCTATAGAACGATAAAAGCTTTCTTGATGCTTCAAATTAGCCTTAGCATCACGAAATGGGAAAATCTTACGTACGATCTTGAGTGCATCACGAAGAAGTGTGCCTTGTGGATATGGTCCGAACTGATATTTAATTTCGAAGCCTAATTTTTCCTCATCAAGCTTTTCTAGCGTGCGTCCTCGAGCGATTACTACGCGCGGAAACTCTTCATTAGTAATGATAAGAAAATTATAGCTTTTATCATCTTTTTCCTTTGTATTGAAATATGGCAAATGCTTCTTGATTTCATTTGATTCAAGGATAATTGCCTCAAGAACAGAATCTGTCTGTATATGTTCGATAGTAGAGGCCTTCGTAACCATATCTACAAGAAGCGGTCCTCGGGTTGCAATAAGATCATTGCTGAAGTAACTATGTACGCGATCATAGAGCGAGGTTGCTCGCCCGATATAGAGGATATTCCCTTGAGAATCCTTAAAAAAGTAGACCCCTGGAGCCTCTGGCAAAGATAGTTTTTTAAAGTCTTGACTAATCATTAATATGAGTGTACAATATATCCAGTGTTAATTCAACTGCAGATAACCCCTAACCTCCTGAACTACTATGCACATCAAACCATTACCCTTCGTTATCCTTCTAATTTGGGCTGCCGCATTTGGCTATTTCTTCTTAAGCTGTCTGACTGACAGCAACCCCAATGCAATAAAAACGCTGGTCGGTATCCTTTCGTTCAAAGCCCTGCTTGGATTAATTGTTTTTTATTTCAAGCGCGCTGAAGCAAAGGAAAGACTTAAGCAAATGAAGCTCAACCAACGGAGGCTCCATGAAGTATCTTAAAGCCATTGGCCTACTCATTCTGGTACTTGCCGTGATCGTAGGCGTCGGAGCGGGCGTAGTATATCTACTGCTCCTGCAATATCCACATTAGTCATCGGCCATCAAGCCGCGCCCCTTACGTATGATGGGGCGCAGTTTTTTTATATTATTTTTTTAAGCTTCTCTTGAGATATTGACCTGTGTATGACTTCTCATTCCGAGCAACATCCTCCGGAGTTCCCTTTGCGACTATTTTTCCACCTCGCGCACCACCATCTGGTCCGATATCGACGATATAGTCAGCTGATTTGATCAAATCAAGATTGTGCTCAATAACAACTACAGTATTTCCCTTTTCAACAAGTCTTTGAAGAATTTCAATAAGCTTTCGTACATCCTCATAGTGAAGCCCGACGGTTGGTTCGTCGAGAAGATAAATCGTCTTTTGCAAATGTGCTCGATAAAGCTCTGATGAAATCTTTACTCGCTGCGCTTCTCCACCAGAAAGAGTCGTGGCTGACTGTCCAAGCTGGAGATATCCGAGACCGACTTCGCCAAGAGTCTGAAGGCGTTCTGAAACAGCTGGAATATCTTCGAAGAATTTCAAGCCTTCTTCGACTGTCATCTGCAAAATGTCATAAACGCTTTTTCCTTTGTATTTGATATCAAGCGTTTCTTTCATGAATCTTTTACCATTGCAGACTTCACATGGAACATACACTGTCGGAAGAAAATGCATCTCAACAGCGATTTCTCCGTTTCCTTGGCACGCCTCACATCGTCCACCTTTAACATTGAAAGAGAATCGTCCTGGTCCCCAGCCATGAGCACGAGCTTCTACTGATGCAGCAAAAAGGTCTCGGATATGAGTCCAAGCACCTGTATACGTTACAGGATTTGATCGAGGTGTTCGCCCGATTGCTGATTGGTCAATGAGAATAGTTCGTCCAAGATACTCACTACCAGTGAAGCTTGTGCAATTATAAATTTGAGCCGTTCGATGTCGAAATTCAAGTCGAGCTTGAAGATTCTTATGGAGAATCTCATACATGAATGAAGATTTTCCTGAGCCGGAAACTCCTGTGATCACATTGAGGCAACCAAGCGAAATCTCGGCATTCATGTCCTTAATATTAAAAACGTTTCCACCCTTCACGACAATTTTTCCTTTTGGCTCCCGGCGAGTCTCTGGGACTTCAACTTTCTTTTCTCCTCGGAGGTATGCAAGCGTTAGAGAACCTGAAGTATTTTTCTTTGCTGTAAGAAGTTCATCAAGATAACCTGAAACAACAACCTTTCCTCCATGGACTCCAGCTCCTGGTCCAATATCGATGATGTAATCAGAAGCGAACATTGTATCTTCGTCATGCTCAACTACGATAATGGTGTTTCCAAGGTCGCGAAGGCTCGTAAGGGTTTTAATGAGACGATCATTGTCTCGCTGATGAAGTCCGATAGTTGGTTCATCAAGCACGTAAAGGGCTCCTACGAGGCCAGAACCGAGCTGTGAGGCAAGACGAATACGCTGTGCTTCTCCACCAGAAAGTGTGTGTGCACGTCGATCGAGCGTCAAATATTCGATTCCGACATTCACCATGAACTGAAGTCGAGATTCAATTTCCCTGAGAATAACTTTTGCGATTTCCCTTTCAGTTTCTGTCAGCTTTATTTCATCAAAAAAAACTTTTGACTGTTCGATAGACATTGCGGTTGTATCGACAATATTCTTGCCATCAATTTTCACAAATAGTGCTTCCTCTCGGAGTCGTGCACCCTTACACGTAGGACAGTCTTCATTACTGAAAAACTCTTTCGTTCCGAGTCCATTACATGCTGCACATGCCCCATATGGCGAGTTGAAAGAGAATAATCGGGGCTCAATTTCTGGATATGAGAATCCATCGTATGGGCACATGAATTTTACTGACATGAGCTTCTCTTCATCAGGAAATTCAATTTTAATGAGTCCTTGAGCTTCTTCAATTGCCTTTTCAAGGGCTTCAGAAAGACGCTCTTTGGCATTATCTCGCTGCTTGTTGTTATCTTTGAGATTGTTCTTGAATTCGCTCAGAAAAAGTTCATCGACAAGTACATCGATATCATGCTTCTTGTTCTTATCAAGAATAATCTGCTCTCGGAGACGCATTACCTTGCCATCGATCTTCACTCGGTCATATCCTTTTCCAAGTAGGTCATAGAGAAGCTGGTAGTATTCTCCTTTTCGTCCTACAACAATCGGCGCGTAGACTTTCACTTTCTGATCACTCACTTCAACACCCATGACAGTCTTTCCTGTCTTATTGTGAGTGGTGACTTGCTTGATGATCGTCTCAAGAATTTCTTCTTTTGAAATTCGGTGAATCTCGCGATTACAAGTAAGGCAATGTGGCTTTCCAACTCGAGCAAAAAGAATTCGAAGATAATCGTAGATTTCCGTAATAGTTGCAACAGTTGATCGAGGATTGTTTGATCGGGACTTTTGGTCAATTGAAATAGCAGGAGAAAGGCCAATGATCTCATCGACATCCGGTTTCTGCATTTGGCGGAGGAATTGTCGGGCGTATGAAGAAAGAGACTCGACATAACGTCGCTGACCTTCAGCAAAGATAGTATCGAAGGCCAGAGAGGACTTTCCAGACCCTGAAAGACCCGTTATAGCCACCATTTTGTTACGTGGCATCTCGACTGTTATATCCTTAAGATTATGAGTTCGAGCGCCTTTTACGATGATTTTCTCATCATTTTTTCTGTCTTTTGGGGTCATATATGAAAATGTCGGAACATTGTTCCTTATGGGTTAACTATAGCAATCCGTAGGAATTAGGCAACTATTTCTTAATAAGAGTATCAATTTCTCGAATGATCTCATCAAGCGAAACAGCTGCTTTAACCACGAACTTATTTGCTCCAAGCAATTTTGCCTTTTCTATATCACCCTGCTTGCTAAGGTTTGAAAGCATGATGACAGGCACTTTCCTCAACCTTTCCTCTGTCTTTATTTTTTGCAAAACTTCAAACCCACTCATTTCAGGCAACATGATATCAAGAATGATAATATCAGGAACATCTGCAGCTAGAAAAGCAAACGCTTCTTTTCCGTTTATGGCCTTGAGCAGCTTATACCCGGTCGCCTCAATCTTTTTTGAAAGGATAGTACTCAAAAGCTTGTCGTCTTCTACCCAAAGGACCTTTTTCCCGCTTCCGTGGGGCTGATCTTTTACTGCGGGAGCAGAGCTATCTATCGTATATTCGCGTCCGAGGGCTTTTTCTATTTTTTCAATTACTTCTCGAGGCTCAACGTGAGTCTTAATGATGAAATCTTTCATTACTGGAGTTGATGGCAGCTTGTTCATCTGCACGGGCATGCCAGAATTAGAAACGACGATCACAGGGATCTTGGTGATTTCCCTATCAAAGCTTTTTTGGGTCATGACTTCGTATCCGTTAAGTACAGGGAGATTTGTATCGATCAATGCGAGGTCGGGCTTGAATAATTTCATTTTTTCAATGGCTTCCTTTCCGTTTGAGACACTGTCTGTCTGGTAACCAAGCTCCTTGAGCTGCTGCATGAGAAGCGCTGACAAGTTTCTGTCGCCAAGCGCAATGAGGATTTTTTCTTTGTTCATACGATAATTGTAGCACGAAAGGCTTATTTGCTATCCACAATCTATTTCTTTGTCTCTTTTTTCTCCATTTTCTTCTTTAGATTCAAAATTTCGTCTCTTAGAAGCGCTGCTGTCTCAAAATCAAGAATTTTTACAGCCTCATTCATCTCTTCCTCTTTCATTTTCATAAGTTTCTTTGGATCCTTATTGAATAGCTCTTCATCAATTTTCATCATTTCTGAAACCGTCTTATCGTGCTCGCTCTTGAGCTGGTCAGTGATGTCTTGAATCTTCTTTATAATAGTCTTTGGAGTAATTCCATGCTTAGTATTGTAGTCTGTCTGGATTTTCCTTCGTCGGGCAGTTTCATTAATCGCATAGTTAAGCGCATCATTCATAACATCAGCATAAAGAATCACTCGGCCATTCACATTTCGAGCTGCTCGACCAATAATTTGAATGAGAGAAGTCTCTGAACGAAGAAAGCCTGCCTTATCAGCATCAAGAATACCTATCAAAGAAACTTCAGGAAGGTCCAAACCCTCTCGGAGCAAGTTAACTCCGACAAGAACATCAAATTTCCCCCTTCGAAATTCAGTGAGAATAGTGATTCGATCAATCGTCTTGATATCACTATGCAGATATTCAGATTTGATTCCTTTTTCCTTCAGGAATTCGCTCAGATCTTCCGCCATTTTCTTGGTCAGCGTCGTTGCAATTGCCCTCTCATTTCTTTTAATTACTATTTCAGCTTCAGCAATAAAATCAAAAATTTGCCCGACGTAATTGCCTTTTTCGGCAACTGGCTTTACATCAATAACCGGATCAATAAGGCCTGTAGGGCGAATGACTTGCTCCACGACTTGCTCACTGTGTTCTTTTTCGAATTTTCCTGGAGTTGCGGTCGTGTAAATCACCTGACCGACAGCTTTTTCGAATTCCTCGAACTTCATTGGGCGATTATCTCGTGCAGAAGGCAATCTAAAGCCAAACTCGATAAGAGTATCTTTTCGAGAAGCGTCCCCTGCATACATTCCACCGAGCTGTGGAACAGTAACGTGTGACTCATCGATAACTGTTAGAAAATCAGGGGTTCCATCTGCCTTATGTGGAAAGTAAGCAAGCAAAGAATCAGGAGCTTCTCCAGCCTTTTTTCCAGAGAAATGACGAGAGTAGTTCTCAATGCCGTTGCAATAGCCAACTTCTTTGATCAGGGCGAGGTCGTATTTGACGCGGCGCTTCAAACGTTCAGCTTCCAGCATTTTCCCAGCCTTTTCAAGCTCCTTTAAACGCTGCTCGAGCTCCTTTTTAATCGTCTCAAAAGCTCTCTTGGACTGCTCATCTGTACTTATAAAGTGCTTCGCTGGAAAAAGAAAAACCGTCTCATGGGTAGCACGCACAGCCATCGTCACTGGATCAAGTTCGATAATATTTGAAATTATACTTCCGTCGTATTCGATTCTATAAACTGTCTTATCACTCACTGGCATTATCTCAATCATGTTTCCAAGTGCACGAAACTGCCCCGCCGTAAGATCCGCTGTTGTCCTTTCGAAATGAACATCAATCAATTTTCGAATGAGTTCCGCACGAGAAAGCTCCATCCCTTTTTCCAATTTCAAATTTACTTTTTCATATTCTTCAGGACTTCCCAAGCCGTAAATACAAGAAACTGAAGCGACGATAATCACGTCTTTTCGAGTGAGCAGAGCTTGCGTTGATGCATGGCGAAGCCTATCAATTTCCTCATTAATCATTGCTTCCTTCTCTATATATGTATCTGTGACTGGCATATAGGCCTCAGGCTGATAATAGTCATAGTATGAGACGAAATAGTGCACTGCATTATTTGGGAAGAATTCACGATACTCCTGTGCAAGTTGTGCAGCGAGTGTTTTGTTATGGGCAATGACAAGCGTGGGCTTGCCATGATTGGCAATAACGTTGGCCATAGTGAAAGTCTTTCCGGAACCAGTAACACCAAAAAGCGTCTGCTTTCGCAAACCTTTCTTAAGACCATTCGTAAGGCCCTCAATTGCCTTCGGCTGATCACCGGCTGGTGTCATTGCTTGTGCGAGTTGGAAAGTAGACATAGGGGTCAAAACTTGACTATTACATACTATATGATTTCATTGAGATAAACAACGGCCAATTCCGGCCCAAACGGGCATTTGCCCAACGCTCCCTTACAACTTATGACAAACATACACCTACTAGGCTCTCCGGATTCCAAAGGAGTAGCGACGGAGGTCTTTTTAACAGTCATGCAATTATCCCAGGAAGTATGGGCCGATCTACTCCTACGAACCGCTGTCGACAATGGTGGTGAGTGGTTAGTGCATTGGCAAATCCAATGCAGCAAACAAGCTTCTGAAGCAACTATCAAAGTAATGCTGACTCGGCAGGATAAGAAAACGAGGGTTCTCTCCTTTGATTCCGAATCTGGAACAAGCTACGGACATATCGGCACTCCACGCATCATAATCGCAGAAGTTGAATTCCTGCTTAATGATGGTAAAGCCAAATTCGCTCCTGATACGCAGGAGTGGATCGATGGGACTGAAAAGATCTCAGTGGAGGTGGTCAGGCGTTTTCTCAAGACCTATCACACAATCGCATAAAATTTTCGATTTTCATGCCGGCTCTTTCAGGGGCCGGTTTTTTTATATGAAAAAGAGCATGCCGTGAAGACATGCCCTTGATACAAAACAACAGCCAATCAACTCAGAGCTTCTGGTAAGCAAGCAGTAGTGATAGTGCTGATATCCGGTCGAGAATTTCTGCTCACTGGAATCCAAAGTGACCCATTGCAGAAGTACGAATGCTTTCTGCCATTTATCAGTGCCCAAGCATTCCTGCCAGCTTGAAAAGGTGCTTTTTTGCCAAGGGGGCGTCCGACATCCCGCTTGGTTGCATATACGACTGAGTTTGCATTCAGCAGAGGTAAGACCGTCGTAACCGATGTTTTTTTCATGGCTATCTAGTTTTTGTTGTTTGTTGATGAACATTTCCGTAATCATACGAAAACGAGCCCTGGGAAGTTCCAGAGCTCGTTCTTATGATGTAGTAAATTTCTTACGCTAACTTGGGAGATACATCACAAACACCAGCACTGGAGCTTTTTGAGAGCCAGAGCACGGTCTTAATAAATCGTGATTGTGATGAATGGATATTCATTGGGAAAAAGTATAGCATGACTTATTTATTCTGTACAAGGCTTCCATCAACTACTTGGGCGCTGAACATAAGTGTGGTTGTCGCTTCAGGGATAGAAAGGTCTGTATATGTAATCACAATAATCCCATTTTCAATGACAATTCTTTCAGGCTGGATTTTTTCTCCAAGAAAAATAAGATTAGTTCCCTGTTTGCCGTTCGCTGCGGTAAGTGCAGTTGTAAGATAATAAAGTACACCCCTTTCATCATCTTCTCTTCTTATAATGAAAGCGACATCGTCCCGTCCATCTGCATTGAGATCTCCAATTGCCTCATTGCCAAAATACTGTTTTGGAGCTTTGGGGACTGAATTGATCGCAGAAGCAATAAAATAGTCCACCTTTGGCATCCTTACCATTTCTGCGGTCCCGTTGACCTGTTCAAAGACTGTACCTGCCGCAAGAGCAAGTAATGCTACCGTAACAGCAATTCCAGTCTTTTTTCCGCTTCTAACAATTAGTCCAATTATTATTCCGTAAATAATATAAACAGCAAGAAAATAAAGGAAAGTAACGAGTAAGATTCTATTATCAGGAATTTTGATCATATCAAGTACGGGCTTGAGGGAAACCCAACCTAGTATTTTTCCAATGAAGCCATCCATACTAACCACGAAAGTCATATAGGCCGAAATAACCACTCCGACAAGAAGCCCTACAATCGCTGATTCCAATATGCTGAATTTTTTCATACTATTATTTGATTTTCTTTATCTTCCTTTCTATAAGGCTATCAATATTGTCTATATTATTCTGGAGTTCTTTGAATATCTTTTCCTCTTTCTTATTAAGTCCCTTATCCTCCTTTGCCTTCTCCAATATTCCAAGCTGCTTCGTAAGTTCCTCCTTGAAAAGCCCGAGAGCTTTATGTATGTCGTTGACCGTTGAATCAAGATCCTTAAGGATTTTTTTCTTTAATCCTCTGAACTTATGCCAGCCAAGATAAGAAATGAAGATGAGTCCAAGTATAAGGATTGATAGTGGCACGATTGCCGACAACACATATGTTAACATTTTTGCGGCTTTTACAATTTCTGTGTCATTAATCTTAAGAGAGACTTTTTCTGACAAAGGGCTTCTGACGCTGTCAGAAAAAACAAGCTGAGCCCAGACGCTTGCAGAACCACTTGCTTTGAAATCATCTGTTACGACTGAGAATGAGCCATCATCTTTTGTTGTTGCAGGATATGTAACAATGTCCTTGTTATCTTTTTGAACAAATATAATCGCATTTGCATGAGTGTATTCAGTCATACCCTCAACCTTGACTGATTGATCCTTGGTTATGGATTCTGGAGTAACCTTTATAGCTGGTGCTTTGATTTCTGGGCTTGTGAACGTTGCCTGTGATTCTGTATGATTTCCAGCCTTATCAAAAGCTGTGATGCTAATTGTATGTCTGTCTTGTGCCAGCACCGGAAGAACGAATTCATCACCTGTGAGCGTATCTTTTTTGACCCTAATATCCGAGCCTCCGTCGATCTTAATCAAGTATGAATCGATTCCAGAAACTTTATCAACAGCGTTTAAAGCAACGACGTTGTATGCACCTTGAGTTTTTACACTTGCTGAAAACTTCTCAGGTGGGGTTGAGTCGATTTGAATTTTATAGTGTGCAATAGGTCCCCATCCCATGCTATTCATGTAGCGAAGATGGAAATAAAGCACTCCATCAGTGAGATTATTTACTGTTCGTTGAGTAACGGAGCTATCATACGTAACTGTCGGAGTTGAATTAGCAGATTGACCGAGAAGTGTCTGAATTGAAGTTATATCGCTCGGCATCATCCAACTGAACGTCGCGCTTGTCGATGGATACCACGCGTCTTGCTGAGAATGGGTAGATGATATGACCTGCGGCTTTAGAGGAAGGTTATTCGTTGTCGTATTGACTGTGGGAATCTCATTTTGAGCTGCATCGATTTGAATAGAAGCCAGCTGCTTGGTAGTGAGTATGTCTGTTCCTAGTCCATTATTTTCACGCACAGCAGAATCTGAAAAAACAACTGAAGCTGTTCCTGATTTCTTTGCACGAAATGCAACCGATACGATTTCTCCGCCTTCTCCTACATATCCAGGATTCGGAAGCCCTCCGTTAAAACTGATTGTTCCGGCTATATTTGAGAATTTTGGATCCTCAACCCACATTGAGAAGATAGAGGAACTCTTGTTTATAGAGACAACTTCGAGCAGATCCGCTGGGAAAAGTATTTTTGCTTCTGAGTTATTGATGCTTTTGCCTTGTGTCCCAACAGCAACCTTGACTGAAATAATATTGCCAACTGATATCTTAGATGATGCGGGGGTTATGGACAGCGAAGCGGCATCAGAAATGCCAGCTGAAAACAGGAATAATACTGCAATAAACAGCGTTACGATTGATGATTTTCCTGTGACTTTTTTAAAGTGCTGGTGAAGCATTTTTTTTACCTCCTCTCCATTTCTTATACCCGAGATACGCTAACGAAATGATAACAACTACGATAGCGATTGCTGGCCATGAGATACCTTCATCGCCTGAGCCAGAATATGATGAGTTCTTCTTGTTTCCAGCCTTATCATGCGCAACAACATCAAGCTTTATGTCATCAATCTGGTTCTGGAGAACATATGTGCTTCCACTTCTAACTGCTGGTGCGCCGTTCTCTGACACATCGTAATAATCAATTCCTGACTGATTATCAAGAGCACTAAAAAAGGCAAATTTCTTGCCATCAAACAGAGATTTATCCTGACCAAGAACAATGATGAAATCCTCTGGCGGAACTGTGTCTGCTGCGACTACTTTTTGCCATTCATTATTTGGCTGTGCTCCATTTTGCTTTGGCGTCACGCTCAAAGTTATCCCCTTCCCCTGAACCGGAATCACTGTTCCCTTTCCGTCATTTGCAAAAGCGCTAAAAGCCTCAGGCGCTATCGTTACTTGGCCTACAGCTTTCGCTTCAACTATTATTTTAAATACAGTTGCTCCCTCGATACTGAATCCTCCAGGGACACCACCAACGAATGAAACCGTCTTTCCATCTGATGAAAGCGAAGGGGTTCTTGGCCACAAGCCGAAAGCTGAATTCGCAAGGCTGAATTCTTGTACTACGACATTGTTTGCTGGAGACTTGATAGAAATATTACCTTCAACTGTATTGATCGTTGCTGCATCTGCATTTATTTTAACAGTGACGATGGCAGTATCTCCTACTGAAATGCTATTTTTTGCTGTTTCAAGATATACAGTTGCCGCGAATGCCGATGATGGAACAAAAACGAGAGCGGCTACTAGAACGATAATGTATTGTGTGTACTTTTTCATATGTTATTTGTTAATTATTTCTTATCCCAATCATACAATAGTATGGAGAAATCTACAGAATCTATTTTACCATCTTTGTTAATATCCACATACTGATTGCTAAATGGCGGCTTCGACTTCCAGAAGTAAAGGAGAATTGAGAAGTCGATTGAGTTTACTTTTACGTCACAATTAAAGTCTGATCTCCTACAGTCTTCCGTATTCTCAGGCGGTGCGCTTCCTCCCCCACCCCCTCCTCCACCACCTCCACTACTTGCACCTCCGCCAGTTGCAGCTACTGCAGCGAACGATCGTGAAGCACCAGAGCTATCTGTACCGAAGTAGACGATGACCTTGAAGTAATAATTACCTGCGTTAGGAACTGTTGCCGTAAGTGTCGTATTGAAATCCTCTCCGGAATTTATGTATTTTGCTGCAGTTGCATGGAATACATCATCACCTCCGCCACAAGTATTATTGACACTTGAGACCACGCACCATTCATACTGATATTCATTTCCACTCAATCCTTCGTTCGTAATCGTTACGTTTGCGCCTACTTGAGGAACAGAATCATCTGAGATGCTATTGATGATGACCTGCGCTGGAGTTGTTACGACTGTCCAATAGTCATTTCCAGGAAGTGTCTTTCCTGATTCAACAGTTGCTGAGAATACGCTCTCCCACGTTCCTGCCGGAGCATTTCCAGGGGTAGTATATGAGTAGCTATATGTACCTGTTGAAGTTCTCGTCATCGCAACATTGTTTGCTATGACGTTCCTGCTTGGGTCATAAATAGTCACCGTAGGTAGGTTAGCTGAGTCTGTGAGAGTGCCGTTATAGATTGTTGTAACAGTTGCAAGATAATTGCTTCCTGCGACTACACTTCCAAAGTCAGATGTGGAGACGGTCCATGGAGACTGTGATGAAAGCGTCAAAGACGTGAGTGTTCGTGTTGTCGCATTCCAGACATCAGCTGCTAGAGCTCCGAATGAAGTCAGAGTTCGCGCGCTATATGCCCAGATTGTTGCTGGAAGCGAAGCGATAGATGCAGCAAGTGATGTCGACGCTGTTCCAATCGTTGAAGCTGTCGAAGCTGTTCCTGCTGTGATTGCAGAAGCAAGTGATGAGCTAGCTGTTCCAATTGTCGTAGCGGTTGAAGCTGTACCAACAGCAATCTGGTTACCAATTGAAGTTGAAGCCGTCAAGATTGATGAGTTGGTATTGCTGTTAACTGCAGTTGTTCCAGCTGTAATAGCTGAGGCGATTGATGATGAAGCGGTTCCGATCGTTGAAGCTGTGCTTGCAGTTCCGGCCGATATTGCTGAAGCAATAGAGGTTGAAGCAGTTAGGATCGATGAGTTGGTGTTGC
>ERZ1292625.3288-Hain-H41-01um-R1-3288-length-13408-cov-7_pt1 | contig 13408 bp, 7 predicted proteins | sample MGYA00564400_ERZ1292625 | MGnify/ENA primary metagenome ERZ1292625 (study PRJEB36523, sample SAMEA6512639) | groundwater metagenome | collected 2019-01-08 | study: AquaDiva: Metagenomics assemblies of 32 groundwater samples | reverse complement strand
AAAGAATGCCTCGGCATTATTAACCACCGTTTACACAAAATCTAGGACACCCTCTTTTTCGATATTGGAATATTTTGATACTCCCAATAAACAATCTAGCATTTGTTTTTTCTCAATCGTAACATCATCCTTTGCTCCCCAATCTTTACCTATCGTTGAGTAAATTATGTAGTGATTGGTTCTTCGTAAATCGTAACCAACCCCCGCTGTCCCCTAAAAATTAGCTAAATTATCGGAAAAATTTCTTTTAATCTTTTGGTGGGATAATTTAAATTTTCTCCTGTTACCCTGAATTCTGTACTTTTGTGAGCACATTATGCAAGGAAGCGTGCTAATTTCAATGTAGTAATTCATCTACACAACTGGAAATTTGATTTAATACTACGTCAGGAACGTGAGTGTTCAAGCTATCTATCGATAGTTTTCTTCTTCTTCCAGATAGATACCCTGGGTACTCGGTTATATCATGCTAAAGCGATAGCAGTTCATTGGTAGTAAATTCCAAAAGAGTTATGTGAATTTGAGTTCATAAAACTGTCTGTGCATTAATTCACATTGTTATTTTTAGTTTGGGGTTATACTAAAACCTGAAAAGAGTGGTTTGTACGACCCAAGTAATACGAACTAACCATATTCTTTTGATAAGTATACTCAATACAACTTTATCTCAATGAAAGATAAAATAAAAAAGTGATCAATATTATTAGACGAAGAACAATTGAGATTTTTTAACATTGAATGCTGGTTTAATTACCGGAGTAAGGGGGGTTGTAGCTATCAGTAAATGTAAGATCTAATTAACCAGGCATTTTAATGCTGACCAAAGTTTGGCATTTGAATTTATAAGGGGTGATAAAAATGAATAGCACAGTAAAAACCTTGTTAAGCAAATCCCGTGAAGAACTCGATGAAATCTATCGTAATGCTACGCCGGGAGACATTCCATCTGGTGATACAAGTGGTACAGCGATTCTGGCAGGATCAATCTTCTCAAAAATTGTAGCGATTTTTGCGCGTCTCTTGGTGTGGCAAGGTAAAGTGTTTGATTTGTTTTGCCCGGGTGGCCACGCGGGTTTGCTAGTCAATAAGATTACTCCGTTTGGTTTGACGTTTATTGTCGCAAAGGTTTATCGTGACAAAAGCTGGCTCGATGGCAAAGACACTATCGTCATCGATTATTCTAAAACCTCATTTGTTGCCAAAGTGATCCGCGATGAAATTCGTGAGATCGAACCGGGTGTTTATCTTGGGAAGGTATGGTGGGGCAAAACACGTATATTGGATTTTGCTTTGACACAAAATAAGTCTGAGTAAAAGTCGTCTAATTTTTGTGAGATAGAATTATGACACCTCAATCGACTTTCATGATTGTCGCGACCGTAAGTGTTGGGCAATTAAAAAAACTAAGAGACTTATTAGGGGCCATGAATAAAATTCCTGGCCATGCTGATCCAGAAAATGCATTGATTCCATTTTGCAAGTTTGATCAATTGCATTTTGCACGTTTTGTCATCATTGAAGCAAATACTGCGCATGAAATTCGTGAGTTTGGTGTAAATCCAAGACCTTGGAGGCCTGCTCTTGCTTTCCTGGGTGATGTTGATGGTGATACGCATACTTTTCTTGCCGATCTTGTTAACAACGCCGAACCCGGATTGAAAGCAATCTTTTCGCATTGCGAAGATTTCTCGGAAGAAAATCTGGATATGCTGCAATGGTTGCAGGCACATGACATCAGGCCTAATGCTAACTATGTTAACTGGTTAGGCCGGACTGTTAAGCAAATTCGTGAAGAAGTAATCTTACATCAAACCTTATCCCGCTATTTGCAAGAAATTGCTCATGATGTTGACTGGGAAGATATTCGTACAGTACGGCAAAAACTCCTATCCCATGTTGAAATGGAGAAATATAAAGGTAGGCTTACGTTGTCATTACCCGAACCGACACCCAGAGAATGGAAAATCAGAAATCTACTCCACTTGTTAGGGGTGCCACTGATCTTATTGATTTTATCTCCACTTTTATTGATCGCTCTTCCTTTTTTTGCATTGCGTTTGCGAATGCTGGAGCGTTCCGACCCAGAGCTCTTTATCCGGCCTAGTTACGAGCATGTTAAGGTGCTTTCGGCACAGGAAGACTGGGGTGTTAGTAATCAATATAGCGTGTTTGGAGACGTAAAGCCGGGCTTATTCCGCTTATTAACGTTTAAATTCATCCTGATACTGACTAACTACTTTGCGAGACATGTCTACAATCGTGGATTTCTTGCACGAATAAAAACAATTCATTTCGCTCGCTGGGTATTTATGGACAATAACCATAGAGTTTTCTTTGCCAGCAATTATGACGGTAGCCATGAAAGTTATATGGATGACTTTATCAATAAAGTTGGCTGGGGTCTAAATCTTACTTTTAGTAATGCTGTTGGTTATCCCACTACGACATGGATGATTAAAGAAGGAGCGCAGCGTGAACATGCATTCAAGTATACGCAACGGCGTCATCAAATACCTACCGAAGTTTGGTATAAAGCTTATCCTGGATTAACAGCCGTTGATTTGGCACGTAATAGCCGTATTCGGCAAGGCATTGAAATTCGTCAAGAAAATGATGCTGAAATCCGTGAGTGGCTGAGGCTGATCTGAGTTAGGAGTATAGGGAATGAAAAAAACTAGTGACTTTGAATTCAATGACCTGCAAGGGTTATTGCACTTTGGATATGGCGGCTTAACCGACACTTGTTTCATGCTGCTCGATGTTGTCAATGTCGATATGGCTAGAGAATGGCTTGCTACAGCGCCAATCAGTAGTGGAATTAAAGCATCATCCTTACCTGATACTGCAATGCAAATTGCTTTCTCAAAGGAAGGATTGAGTGCATTGGAAATCAGTAAAACGATTATTGATGGATTTTCTGATGAATTCATTTACGGTATGGTTAGGAGTGACAATTGTTCTCGTCGGCTCGGAGATGTTGGGCATAATGCGCCAAAATCGTGGAAATGGGGTAACAATGCGGTACCGCATGTCCTATTGCTACTTTATGCTAAACAAGGGGGTATCGATGCCTGGAGAAAAACTGTAGAGGATGAGATATTTAAGAAAGCTTTCCGGTTGATTAGACTTTTACCTACTACGGATGCCGGTGGTAACCGAATGGAACCTTTTGGATTCGAAGATGGTATTAGCCAACCGACAATTGATTGGGCACTTCGCCAAAGTACTGATCCGCATGAGCGTGATCGTTATTCCAATCTATTGGCCGCTGGAGAAATGGTGCTAGGTTACAAAAATGAATATGGTCAATATACAGAACGACCACTGATTGATCCGGCAAAAGATCCATTAGCAGAACATTTGCTAAATGCTGAAGATGATCCGACTTTAAAAGATTTTGCTCGTAATGGTACCTATTTAATTCTTCGGGAATTAGGCCAAGATGTTCCAGGCTTTTGGCAATTTCTTGACAAAGTGTCAGACTCAGAACCCAATAAGCGCGAAAAACTAGCAGCATCTATGGTTGGTAGAGAACGTGATGGAACACCATTAATTGCCGAACACATCGCAGGAGTTTCACGAAAAGATCATGGCAATAATTTTACCTATGATCTTGACGCTAATGGGGTTCATTGTCCCATTAGCGCACACGTTCGTCGAGCGAACCCACGTACAGGTGATCTGCCATCAGGTGTAACTGGTTTTATCAGTCAATTGATCAGAATCCTTGGTTTTGGACAAAAGAATCATGATGCCGACCTTGTGGCATCATCTCGTTTTCATCGCATATTGCGTCGCGGCCGTAGCTATGGCCCGACACTTTCTCCGGAAGAAGCTATTCAACCGGATGCGCTAATTGCTGAGCGTGGGCTACAGTTTATTTGTCTTGCTGCCAATATTTCAAGGCAGTTTGAGTTCGTTCAAAACTCCTGGATTATCAATAGTAAATTTGGTGGGTTACAACAAGAAAGTGATCCCTTGCTGGGGGATCGAGAGCCATTACTGAGTGGCGAAAATACAGACCAATTTAACCATCTTGATTCATTAGGAGCAAAGCAAAAAGTTTGTCATCTACCGAATTTTGTTACTGTTCATGGCGGTGGGTATTTTTTTATGCCGGGGCTGCGCGCATTGAAATATATCTCATCCTTAACTACTAAGGGGAGTCATAACGAGTCATGAGGAAAATTAAGGATCGTATACTAAAAAGTATTCACAACTTTTTAATTCAATTGCTGCGCATTGAACGTCGATTAGAACCATGGTTTCGTCCGCAGTGGGATTTTCTATTCCGTGAACCCGGTTCAAGATTTATCCAGTTTCTTATCAATCGGCGACGTAAAAACGAAGGCTTGAAATTAGCCGAGGAAAGATTCGATCCAGATGAAGAAGAGAGCCTCAATAAAATTATCGACCAGATGATGGATCAAATGCGCGGCCGTTTCAAACCAGGTGGATATGAGCGAGGGGGTAATACCAAAACACATGGTATCGTGCGAGCAACAGTAACCATACGAGATGATCTTCCAGAGCACTGTCGTAAAGGTATTTTTGCAACTCCTGGAACCTATCCTGCCTATGTACGCTACTCTGGTCCTGGCCCAAATGTGCCCGCTGATATCAATGATGTGGGTTTTATGAGTATGGCGGTTAAATTGATGGGGGTTCCCGGTACAAAACTCATGAGCGAAGAGAAGTATACGCAAGACTTTATAGCCACAAGTGGCGGGGCAACATTTGTTACGCCTAATACGCGAGAAAATGCCAAATTACAGTATTGGAGTTTGGTGGATATGACACTCTACTATTTTCTTAATCCTAAGGATTCTCACTTACTTGATTTCTTCATGCAGAGTCTGTGGAATGCAACGCAATATAATCCTTTAGGACAGCGTTATTGGAGCTGCACGCCTTATCTATTGGGTGAAGGACAAGCCATGATGTATTCATTTGTGCCGAAATCAGCATCGGAAGTGGAGACGCATATTCCTGAACTGCCGTTTGGCACTCCCCCATTTAATTATCTACGAGAGAATATGATCAAAACGCTGAATGAGAAAGATGTCGAGTTTGATCTTATGATTCAAGTACAAACGGATCCTCATTTAATGCCTATTGAAGACAGTTCAGTACGTTGGCCAGAAAAGCTTTCTTCATTTATTCCAGCTGCTACTGTGCATATCCCGAAACAGAAATTCGATTCTGATGCACAGTTTGGATTTGGTAAGCAATTGAAAATGAATCCTTGGCATTGCCTTCCCGAGCACCGGCCATTGGGCAACATTAACAGGGCGCGTTTTAGGCTGTACTTTGAGTTATCCAAATTCCGTCAAGAGATGAATGAAACGACACACGTTGAGCCAACAGGTGATGAAAAATTTGAATAACTAAATGAATTCATTAGAGAACCTTAATGCTTAGTATTTTCTAGGCTTGGTGATAAACATACATGTTCTTTAAGTTTCTCGTGCATTACAAAACAATATTCTAGTGGCAATTTTTAGGAGGCTATCATGAAGAAATTTAACAAAATAATTGTTTTTCTCGGATTCAGTATGGGGGTCTTTCTCACCGGTTGTTTTGAAAAGCCGACTTTAAAAATTGCCAGTGAGTGTATTAAAGGTGGTACTCCGAAGACAGGATCAATTCTCGATGAGGCGTTATGCGTTAATCGAACAGCGGATAGTTTTCCTGGTGCGGATGAAGATTACTTTAAAGAGATGGACAATAAAATTTCTCAGCAGCCTGATAAAGTGGTTGCTGCTTTAGAGCCATTTATTCCGGGTATTTCGGGTGATCCAGATGAGGCTGTCAAGTCATTAGTGAGGGGGCGTAATAACTGGATTGTCTGGACTGGCGGCAATGATAAGTTTTGGGATTTTATGAATGTTAAAAGCCTGGGCAGTTTTGATCTGTTAAAAGTCTTGTCAAATCACCCTGGACTTCAAAAAGAACCGGGATATAGCCGCGATAATAGGTGGAATTGGTTCGGTATTGTCAATGAGCCATGTTTTATGAAAAACACAGATGCTCAAGGTAAATTGGTGGGTCACCCTGATCGCTTTGGGTTGTACTTGGATATCCGTGACTCAAATTGTGCTTCCGATCCTTTTGAAGATGAGAAAAAATATCCTGGTGTTCAGATTGGGTCACGTGGAAAGACTGTACCTGTGGGTTCTTACTACGGATATGCAAGTGGTGTGATAGGTCTACGGTTGTTCCCCAATCCTGATTTCGATGAAGCGGCAAAAAAACATTGGAATCCTGAAAAATATTACAATGATCCTGCGTACTATACGGATCCCAAATTGGTTAGACCTTATCGGGTAGGTATGTCGTGTGCGTTTTGTCATGTTGGACCTAATCCCATTAATCCGCCTAAGGATCCAGAAAATCCTGAGTGGGTTAATCTGACATCTAATCCAGGTGCGCAATATTTCTGGTTCGATAAAGTATTTGCTTATGAAGCGGACAAATCAAGTTTTGCCTACCAACATCTTCATACCAATCGCCCTGGCGCTTTAGATACTTCATTGATTTCAACCGATTACATCAATAATCCTCGCACTATGAATGCAGTTTATAACCTTCCTGCTCGTATGTTGAATGCACTACGCTGGGGTCAAGAAGAAATAAATGGCGGTGAAAGAGATAATAGGCAATTTAATCATTATGAAAAAATACCGGCGAATAGTCCCTTGAGAGATTTTTTTATTGAACCGGATAAGGTGCTTACACCGAGAGTTCTTAAAGATGGCTCGGACTCAGTAGGCGGATTAGGTGCTTTAAATCGTGTTTTTGTTAACATAGGTTTATTCAGTGAGGAATGGTTACAGCACATTAATCCATTAGTGGGAGGAAAGCCCTTTACGCCTTTCCCGATTAAGGTAGCCAAACAAAATTCTAGCTACTGGAATGCTACTGAATTGCAAACCCTCGATACAGCTGTGTTTTTCCTGGCAGCTACTCCACCAGACCATCTGAGAGATACTCCGGTTGGTGATCAATATCTAACTCAAGATGAGGGAGTATTAAAACGAGGAAAAGAAGTGTTTGCAGAAAACTGCGCAGCCTGTCATTCCAGCAAACTTCCAGAAGAAGCAACCAAATTCTTTCCAAATAAAGGATGCGTTGGGCCTAATTATCTGAGTTGCTGGAGTGAATATTGGACTTGGACCAACTCGGCTGAATTTAAGGAAAGCATGAAGAAAATCGTATTAGAAGAAGATTTTCTCAAGGAAAACTACCTTTCGACTGAGTTGCGTGTTCCGGTCACCTTACTGGAAACCAACATTTGTGCTTCTATAGCGACTAATGCAATCAAGGGAGATACCTGGGATAACTTTTCATCAACTTCCTATAAAAAATTACCTCCCGTTGGAAGTGCTCTCATACATCATCCTGTTACTCGTAAGTCGCAAGAATATAGGATGCCGGATGGTGGTAGAGGTTACATTCGTCCGCCTTCTCTTACCAGTATTTGGTCAACGGCCCCTTTCCTATTGAACAATACCTTAGGTAAGTTTTATCCGTCAGGATCTATAGAAGACCGCATGAAATCATTTGATATTAGTATTGAACAACTGCTATGGCCAGAGAAGCGCTACTGCGATCATAGTGATCTATACGCTGAGTACGACAGTGGTGATCGATATGCGAAAAAATATGCATCAGGTGGTGTAGTAAACAATTGTGAAGGAAAAACTTATCTGACTCGGTCAGGCAAAGAAATACCCGGTATCGTTGATCGTACAACAGAAAGAAGTTGGTTAAAGGTTCCTGAAGGTTATCTACCTTGGTATGTAAGAATGCTTCCAATTGGAGATGGGCTAGAACTTGGGCCTTTCCCTAAAGGTACGCCCGTAAATCTAATTTCGAATATAAATATAGAAATGGGTTGGGGCGATCGGCTATCACTTGCGGCAGATTTCTTGAAAATTCTACCGTGGCATATATTGGATATGTGGAAAGCAAAAGAATATCCGGATAGTATTTCGGACGAGGAGCTGCATCAGATTTTTGGAACGCTAGCGGATCCTTTATTGGAAGTAAATAAATGCCCGGATTTTGTTACCAATCGAGGACACTATTTTGGCACAGATTATTTGCCGGTGTCAGAAGGCAGGGGAGTACTTAACGATGGTGACAAACGTGCACTCATCGAGTTTTTGAAAACGATGTAAATGTAGATCAATCAAGTACTCTATGACACGTGTTGTAGAGTACTTGTCAACGAGCTTTTTTCTTAGCGATGGTAGTGAGTCATTGATTAAAATTCAGAAAGCTTCTTATTTTTGTGGGTAAAAAATTTATTTCTTTTCAATTAATTTACCTTACTCTTTGAAGTATCTGCTAACTATTTTGAGATGATTTAATAAAGGTAATTATGGCGATGTCAGACTCTTTGAACACCGATCAGAATGAAAACAGAGTGCACGAAAAGTATGATTTTATTGTTATAGGCTCCGGTGCAGGCGGGGGTCCGGTTGCCTGCAATTTGGCATTAAAAGGTTTTCGTGTGCTTCTGCTGGAAGCCGGAGGCGAAGATGAGCCTCTGGATTACCAAGTTCCCGCATTCCATGCGCGCGCCTCAGAAAACGAAGCGCTTCGTTGGGACTACTTTGTTCGTCATTATGGTGATATCGATCAGCAAAAAAAAGATGAAAAATTCCGCACGGAACAGGATGGAGTACTCTATCCGCGTTCTGGCACGCTGGGAGGATGCACTGCCCATAACGCGATGGTCATGATGTATCCCCACAACAGTGATTGGGACTACATTGCCAAGTTAATGAATGATCCGACTTGGCATAGTAAAAATATGCACAAATATTTTAAGCGTCTGGAACGTTGTGAATACATACCAAAATGGAAGTTTTGGAGCCGTTTGTGGAGCCGACATGGATTTGATGGCTGGTTACCAACCAGCATTGGAGATTCCACTATGTTACGCCAGGACAAAGTGTTGAAAAAGCTTACTGGTGCAGTGTTTAAAGAATCAATTTGGGAGTCATGGCATACGACTCCGAACCCTATTAAAAGAATTTTCCGAATCATTCTAAAACTCAGGTCGCGCCTTGATCCTAACCATTGGCGTTTAATCCGTAAAAATCTAGAAGGATTAAGTTCTATTCCCGTTACGATCCATCAGGGCAGAAGAGCCGGAACAAGAGAATACCTACAGCAGGTTCGTAAAGAATTTCCTGATAATTTAGTAATTAAGACCAATGCCTTGGTACAGCGTGTGTTATTAGATGAGCATAACAAAGCTTATGGCGTCGAATATAGTATTGGCCCTCATCAATATCGCGCTGACCCAAAGTACAAAAAAGCAGATACTTTCAAAGCAGAGAAAGCTTTTGTGGAAAGAGAAGTAATCATTTCAGCAGGCGCCTTCAATACCCCTCAGTTGTTGATGCTGTCAGGAATCGGGCCTCGCGATGAGCTAGAAAAACATCACATTGAAACTAAAGTCAATTTGCCGGGTGTGGGGAAAAATCTACAAGACAGGTATGAAGTTGGCATTGTATCGAAACTCAAAGAAAATATACCCTTAATCAAAGGGATGAAATTACGACCACCCGAGCCCGGAGAAGAGATCGATCCGCAATTTTCGTTATGGCTTCAGGGTGAAGGTCCGTACACAACCAATGGAGCTACAGTCGCACTCATAAAACGCTCTAAACCTGACTTGCCAGATCCTGATCTACTCATCTTCGGATTGCTGGGTAATTTTCGGGGCTACTATCCAACATACTCGCAAGATATTGGTAGAGAAGAAAACATCTTTACTTGGGCTATTCTTAAAGCTCATACTAGTAATGCTAATGGGTGTGTCAAATTGAGATCTAGTGATCCATGTGATACTCCCGATATTAATTTTCATTATTTTTTTGAAGGGGCAGATACAGAAGATGATCTCGAATCTGTTATCGATGGTGTCGAGACCGTAAGAAGAATTATTGATCGCTGTGGAGATTTAATAGAAAAAGAAATTTATCCTGGTGAAGTAATCAAAAATCGGGAAGATATCCGCAGCTTTGTTATGAATCAGGCATGGGGACACCACGCTTCCTGTACATGCAAAATGGGACCATCCAGTGATTCTATGTCAGTCGTTGACAATCGATTCCGTGTTCATGGTACAAAAAACTTACGCATTGTAGATGCTTCTATTTTCCCCAAAATACCTGGCTTCTTTATTGTATCGGCTGTCTACATGATTAGCGAGAAAGCAAGCGATGATATTATTGAGGATGCCATGCAAGACGATTTGTAAAAAAATACTTAGTATGAGCACGCCCTATGGCTTGATTCATCGTACTAGGTGTTCTAATTGGTTGTTGTTCGTTCCTTATTTACGCATCCGCATCGTGTTATTGTGTGTGATAGCTGGTTTTTCACTGCTCGCTGGATGCAATGAATGGAAATCGGAACAGCTATCCTGTCTCGAAGTACTCACGCACGGCAATATTCAACAAGTTGCAAAAATAAGAGAGCAAAGGTTTCTTGGGAAAATTCCGCCCGAAAGAGCCCATTGTTTGGGGGGGGATCATGCAGTAGCGCTTAATAGTAATCCTTGGTCTGATTGGCCAAATTATTGGGCTGCTGGAGATAAGACCTCACTGTCAATGGATGCGCCATTATTCGATACTATTTTTTTTAACTCTAATAAACGTGGAACCTTCGGGGCACTCTACGAATTGGAATTACAGCGGATAGAACTGATCAAGTTTAATCTTTTTGACAATAATGGAACCTACGAAGCCTATATCAAAGGTTTCAACGATAAGCCTGGCCCAACGATACAAACTTGGCCAGAAATGCAGCTACCCCCAACGCATCCACATTTTAGCGAGATTGAAAATAACCCGGATGGAGTCTGCTCCGGAGAGTTAATTCGCTCCCGAACGATGACTGGAATTTGCAATGATATCTACAATCCGTTGATGGGCTCAACCCATCAGCTTTTTGCGCGCAATGTGCAATTTGAGTCTACTTTTCCTGAATTGAGATTGGATGAGTTGACTAGAAATAGGCATGGAGAGCGGTTGGGTCTATTGAAGCCGGATCCACAAGTGATTAGTCGGAAATTATTCTCTCGCTTGCAATCGCAGCCCGAGAAATGTTTGAACGGCTACGGTTTGGATAACAATACAAACGAAGCGGTATGTGATTACAAAGCAGTATCATCCTTTAATGTATTGGCAGCTTTCTGGATTCAGTTCATGACTCATGATTGGTTTTCGCATTTGGATGAAGAAGCCAATCAAACGGAGTGGATCAGTACGGGTTGTCATTCACAGCTAGAAAATGGAACTGACCAACCCTTAACAGCCGCCATGATCGACAACATCGGTTGCCGATCGGATGATAGGATCAATGCAGCGCCTGTTGCTGAAACTACGTTTCCCGGCATGTTTACGCATGAGGGTAAACGTTATTTAAAACGAGCCCCAAAAACGACCCGAAATAATGTCACAGCTTGGTGGGATGCGTCGCAAATGTATGGATATGATGAACGATCGACTCAGCGCGTGAAGCGAGATCCTGGCGATGCAGCTAAGTTATTGTTAGAGGGTATTGAAAACAATACTGATGTGAGCGAGTCATTGGGTTATCTGCCCATTTTTGAATCAAGTGATGCCATTAAACCAGAATGGTCAGGCCAAGAAGCAACGGCTTTTCCTGACAACTGGTCCATAGGATTAAGTTTATTTCATACCATTTTTGCAAGAGAACACAATACTTTTGTTGATGCGTTCCGAAAGCAGGCAACTAGCACTCCGCACGCGGATAGTGGCCTGAGAAATCCTTTGCAACCTGAAACTGTTATTCGCTATAGGGATGTGACGCCCAACGAGTTATTCAATATTGCGCGGTTGGTTATTTCTGCTGAAATAGCCAAGATCCATACGATTGAATGGACAACACAGCTACTTTATAACGAGCCTTTATACCAAGGAATGAATGCTAATTGGTATGGTCTTTTTAAGGAACATAAAGGAATTACTGAAGCACTCAAAGAAATTACTCGTCAATTGAATGATACTGATGATGCTGATAAAACAAATAGCCTGTATTCAGTTTTTGCCAGTGGATCTGGTATTTTTGGGTTAGGTAATCATCGTTACAAAGAAATACCTTTTTATTCATTCATGAAGCAAACACGGGAAGATTTATGGTCGCTTAGAAACAATCATGACATTAATGGAGGAATCAATCATTTCGGTTCCCCCTTTAATTTTTCCGAAGAATTTGTATCCGTATACAGATTGCATCCTTTGTTGCCCGATTTGATCGAATACCGCGAGTGGAATCACGATCCGAATGTTATTCAACAGAAAATACCCATTGTGGATACTTTTCGAGGCAAAGCAGCCGAAGTGATGCGACAAAAAGGCCTGGCGAACTGGGCGCTGAGTATGGGGCGCCAGCGAGCAGGGGAATTAACGCTACGCAATCACCCGCTGTTTTTGCAAAATTTGAAAATGCCGCATTTGCATTCATTAACGCAGCAAATTGATGTAGCTGCCCTGGATCTGATTCGGGATCGCGAGCGAGGAATCCCTCGCTATAACGAATTTCGCAGACAATACGGGTTAAAACAACTCACTAGCTTTGAAGATTTCATTGATCCGAGATTATCCAAAGATTCTCCTGTACGACATAAGCAAGAGCAACTGGTAGAAACATTACGTGAACTCTATGGACAACATCAGTGTGATGCATCTAAAAAGATTACCAGTGCTCAGTTGAACGATGATCAATCTCCGATTAACGATTGTTTAGGGTACGAGCATGGCAGTGTCATCGATAACATCGAAGATGTTGATACCATGGTAGGATGGCTTGCCGAATTCAAGAGACCACATGGATTTGCTATTTCGGAAACACAATTTGTGGTGTTTATTCTCAATGCATCTCGAAGACTTTTTAGTGACCGGTTTTTTACCTCAAGTTTTCGCCCAGAGTTTTATTCAAGCCTTGGAATCGAGTGGGTCATGAACGATGGGCCAGATCCACAAATGATGGAACAAAGATCGTCCAATGGTCATCAGCAGCCAGTATCTCCGCTCAAACGTGTTTTTCTAAGGGTAATGCCAGAATTAGCTCATGAGCTACAGCATGTAATCAATGTATTCGATCCATGGAGAAGGGATCGTGGCAAGTATTACAGCACTCAATGGAAAATCAGATCTGAAATACAAAAGAATGACGTCGTGGACAAGTAATTAATAGGTAAACCCTCGGCTCAGCCGGGGGGCTGGGGCTGGGGCTGGGGGTGTCCTAGATTTTTGTTCCAAATCGTTTTCCCACTGAGCAAAGTCTCCATAGGAGTTTTTCTGTTGCAGGAGGGTGTCCTAGATTTTGTGTAAACGGTGGTTAATAATGCCGAGGCATTCTT
>ERZ1292625.3287-Hain-H41-01um-R1-3287-length-13410-cov-5_pt1 | contig 13410 bp, 9 predicted proteins | sample MGYA00564400_ERZ1292625 | MGnify/ENA primary metagenome ERZ1292625 (study PRJEB36523, sample SAMEA6512639) | groundwater metagenome | collected 2019-01-08 | study: AquaDiva: Metagenomics assemblies of 32 groundwater samples | reverse complement strand
CTGGAGGAAGTCTTCTTTGTCGAACGACGATTTGTCGACTTTGACGGCATTCTTCCCGTTTTTTGAAATGATGATCGCCATGGTGCTTCCTAATGGGTAAATCCAGGAAGCGGGTACAGAAAACCCGCCACCAGGAGCCCTTGCGGGCCTATAGAGGTTTCCCCCTATAACGTAGGAGACGCCCTGATGACGGGGTTGCTATCTCCTACGATTTGCCGACCATGCCCGAGATTGCTCTGCGGGTTTAGGCCATTTCTATTCGTATGTCGAACCTACGTATGATAGCTCATTTCTGGCTATCGTCGTAGACCTTAGCTTAGATATCGGTATTTGCGAAGCGAGTTACCAACAGTGCGTTTTATGGCAACGATTCAGCGTGAAGGACGTAATTCTTGGCATCATACGTGTACAGGGTGCAATTGTCTTGTGTCTCTCCATTGTTTCGGAAACAAGCGCGTAATCCTTTCGTGGCCGCATCAATCGTCCCGAGATAATCAGTCATTATCCATGGGGATTCTGTACTCCCATTGGTCCCAAGTAGTGATACCGGGTAACTAATCCCAACGTCATTTACATCGAAGAAAGAAGGTACTGATCCTTTGCTTCCTTTGAATTGGATGTGGTGGATAATTCCTTTCCCGTCTACCACGAAGAATGTCGCTGTTTCTGTACTGCACGAGCCATATTGATAGATCATGAGAAATTCCTGCCCGCTCGCAAGATCGGTAATAGTACGTATGCCGGTATGCGGTCGCTGTTCATTGCCCGGTGCGGGATTAATGAAAAATAAACCGCCGTTATTATCATCGGGGCTATAGCCGAAAGCCTTATAGATCTCATAGCGAGATGTTTCCTTCCCACCCTGTTTAACCACAAGAACATAGTCAGTAGTCGTTGCGGTTGCGTATACTACATCCCCGACGCCGTAACCGCAGAATTGTTGTCCGTCTACGACTATAGCCGATGACTCGTTTTTGACTTCAAGATCAGCGACATAGCCGTCTTTAAGAGAGATACGGCTGTCAGGAGCATCTGATATGGATACGCCTGTCTTAATGGTGTATGAGGACGATTCTGGGGTCATGGTTGACGCTAGAGCGGTCGCACCACCGTCTGGTATTGCTGTTTTTGTTCGTGATGAAACAAACCATATCGCACCAGCAATGACTGCGATGGCGACCCACACAAAAGTGCGTTTAGTAGTCATATATTAAAAAGATTTCTGGGTTCCTGCATATAATCGTACTGATTGAGTAGTACGATAAAATTGCTCGGTTTTATAATTTCCTTGATTTTATTTAACTTCGTTAAGGCGACGTAAAGTGCGGCGGAACGCGCCTGGGTGCCTAAAGATTTCTTCGGGTTGTACGCGATATCCGTGAAAGCGTCGAACTCGAAAATCTGTTTTGCGAGTTTTTGATTTTGGTGCAACGCATTCACATACAACCAGTCATAAAAACAAGTTTGCGGATTCAGCGGCCAACTATAATTCTCAAAAAGAAAAGATATCGGTTTTTCTCCCTTCATTTTATCAGCTGTCTCGGAAAATCGATCTTCGTCTCTACTCAGAACCTTACTTTTTTGATACAACTCTTCAACAGTCCCCAAAGAGCTCCCAGAATTGAAAAAGAGATTGAAAGCGCTTAATTGCACCCCCAGTGGTTGCAGAGAATAGGTGGATATTTCCAACACATGCGAATATCCCGCTACTTCTGCTTCTGTATGAAAAGCGTCAAGACTCCTTTGTTTCTGAGCCCTGGCCATTCCCATAAACCACTCGAACTGCAAATTGATTTCTTTAACGAGCTCGGGCGAGCTTGGTTCGGGTATGAATATTGGGCGGGTTGCTTTAGCCATATTGGGAATCTAAGTTGGTAATGAATTCTATAGGAATGTGATGTTTTACTAAAATCTCAGCCTGGAACAGCTTCTTTTCTTCCTCGTTCGTCCATATACCTTTAGCTATTTGAAAGTTTATTCTCTCAAAATCTTCAAGGCGAGATCCTGTATGCGCGGAGTTATCGACTGCGTTCCTATCAGAGAACCTTGTCTCTTGGGCGTAAACGAAACGCGCGTCTATTTTCAGGGCTACCGGTTTTATACGCCCCTCTTTTTCTACAGCATACATCATAGGGGACTTCTGGATAGACAAATGGATGTGATCGGAGATGCCACGATGGCTATCCAACTCTCTAGATCGCTCACCGCTAGCAAAAACCGCCGGTTGAATGTCATATTTCCTCATGGCATCATTGCTGTATAAACCGCCACACTTTCTTATCGAAGGAATGCTTGACTCATCCGTGATATGAACAAATTCGGGCAGGTTTTCTCGAATGAGGATGTTTCTAAAATCCAGCCAATTTTTTCTTTGCGTATAAGATACTAATAAAGGATGGGTATCCGCATATTTTTCTTGTCTAAAGAGTTTATATCGTTCCCACAAAGGCAAATCCCCTAACTCCATCTGTTTTGCCAACATTCGTACATCCATATCCAATAATTCTCTCTGGCTGACTGGCGGGTGAGCGGAATTAAATATCGAAGTAATAACGTCGTCTGCCACTTCCCCCTTCTCTCTTTCTTGTTTAGCTTCTTCGTCCCACTTTAATTGATATCGTTGTCTTATGGGCTCTGAGGAGAAGCGTGCGAACATCTCTCTTTTCCATTTCTCCCAATCGTCATTGCCTTTCGTTTGCGCAACCAAATCCTCTGCTTCTTCAATGTTTCCAGATGACAGTAAAATTCTTGCTTCGCTGACAAGGATCTTGCGACAATGCAAATCGTTTTTATCATCCGTTTCGGTCCCGCATCTTGAACAATGTGTTTGCATTTCGGACATAATTTGATGCCGTTATGATAGCCCATTTGAGACTATCGTCGTAGACCCTAGCTTAGATACTGGTTTTTGCGAAGGGAGTTACCAACAGTCTTTTGAACGATCTTTAAGTGGCTTTTAAAAATCGTAATCGGGTTATTAACTACTACTGTGAATTGGTGGATACAAAGATTTCAAAGGCGCAACGCCGTCCGTTACTAACTCTTGTAAATGATGCCAAATCGCATACATAGCATAAGTATCGAGACCACAATACACCTTGAGATCGTGTGCAATACGCTCTTTTTCTTCTGGAGACGTGCTGGGAGATACCATTCTCCACCATGCATCAGCCGCCTGCCCGCCTTCCTTAATGTTCAAAAGATCGTAGCGTAAATCGGCCGCAAGCGTCGGAAGTACTTTCTTTATAGAACTTTTTCCCTTGAATCCAGGGTGTACGTAATGTTGGTCATGGAAAATGTCCATTAGATCGTAGATGCGACCATTAAACTCCTCAAAAAACATGGTGTGTTGCGGCAGACGCGTGCCAATTTCTTTGCAGACCATTCTCTCGAAGTGCTTATACCACGCAATAACAGTCCCTCCAGGTGGTACATTTTCTTTCAGTAGCTCAGCGACTCGCTCCGATGGATCGGATAAACTTTCATGTAAAAACTCAATGTGTTCAAGCGGGCTTTCGGGACTTTGAAGCACGTGGAGGGAAAATTGAAACGGAATATGTTTGTAGGGACCATAACCATTGAAAGCTGGTATCGCTGGACCAAATGCCTCGTAGTCAAAGAAGTAAAGAGGAAAGGCGAGCGCGGCGAGCTCATCCTTTATCTTCTCTGTATCAATCATCGGCTTCTGTCGTTGGTGAGCAAGCACTTGATTCTTTTGATTTTCTGTTAGCTCGAAGTCGTCCGGAATGTCATTGAGGTCGAAGATGCTTCGCTCAATAAAAAGGTCGAGCTTCTTTTTGCTAACGCGGGAAAGGTCGTGAACAGAATAATCCGGAACATGAGGGTTTGAAATCTGAAAGCTCGTACAATGCTTTTTGCGCGCTTTATAAACACATTCGCACCCTCTTGGCGATTCTTTTTCGGAGTTTAGATACTCTTTAGCAATTTTCATCTTCTCCTCTATTTCAGGTAGCCGCGCTTCGATCTTTTCCGTTACATCTTCTATCTCAAAAAGTGCCTTGAGGTCAATGTCGCCAATGCGCACGTACTCCTTGTTGAGATGAATGATGAAGCATTTACCAACCTGCACGCTTGCGCGGCGAAGCATACTCAATTGAAACGCTAGATCGTCGATGTGGTCTCGATTGCCAGCACTATCCTCTTTGATAGCATTCGTGCCTTTTACTTCGTAAAGATTCCAGCAGTCCTTCTCGGCATCATATGAAAGCATGTCATTCTTTGCGATAAATCCGTCCTCAAAGAAAGTGGCTTGAAAAATGGTCGGGGTCTTAGCCTCCATAAGTTTTTGGGTGTCTTCGACGGCTTTATCTTCCGTAGAGGTTATCTGAACACCGTCCGGGAAAAGTTTTTGCGCTTCGGCCTCGACCTCGTTACCTTGTTCCAAAATATGCAGCTCAAAATCCGAAAGCACACACTTACCGACTTCGTCGGGGCGGTGGATCTGCAACCATACATTCCGAGGACACTCAAGGAATGAAAGAAATGTGGTTTTTGATATGGGTGTATTCATAGTTAATATCGTCTCTTGTACCCTCGATAGCTATAGCTAGGGGCTTCAACCAATCGGCTCTGTGCAGTTGCCTGTATAGACCTATCAAAATTAAACGGCTCTGACAACTCTGCCCCTTGTACCCGATCTATTCTGAACGTGCGTATGTCACGCGCAAAGTGGCAGTAAGAGACCACATACGTGCCATTAAGGGCATACGGATCAATCGTTCGCCACGAGCCCTTGTAGCAAATCTTCACGGACCGGCGATTATCAAACGCTTCTTTTATGACCGCGGCATACTCTCTTTTCGGCTGCACCTTTACCTCTGCTTTAGCTGCAAGTGCAGCATCGTATTTTTCCTTAGCCGTATCGTAGGTTGTTTGCTGTCCTTCACTGAATTTATGCATGATGCTATCGAGGTACTGCACCTTCTCCTTCATCCTGCTCGTGCCGGTAGCATACTTCTCCGGATGCTCCGAAAAACTGAGAAGTTTGTTAACGTCGCTCTTTGAGGGTGCATCAGGATCACGTCGCTCGATGGTGCTTTCCGTGAAGTACTTGCGATATGTGGGCATTGTCTTGCATGTCAGACAGAAACGCCCTACACCGGTTACCAATGAACTATCTTTGAAGTCGGAAAGTTGTTTTATTTCGCCACATTGGGGGCAGACCTTCGCAGCTCCGCTTCGTAAATCACGAATCGTGCTCTGTATATTGCTTACGATTTCGTGTTTATAAAGTTTTTTTTTACTATCTCCTGGATTCGGGAGTCGAGAGTTGCAATGGGGTCGTCCCCCAGATTGAACTTGTTTATCCTTATAAATCGGTAGCCATAACCCTCAAGAACATGCTGACGATACACGTCTTCCGGCGAGTAGTAGTCCTCATAGTTTGACTCGTTGACGACGTGTGCAGAAGCACCGAAGTGTTCCATGAAGCCGTCGTACTCGATAATGATCTTGTGGTCGTGGCCTTCCTCATCGGTGTACACGAGTAGGAAGTCGACTCGATAGTTCGGGTGATTGTAGCTCTTATCCAGCTGCTTGAGATACTTGCCGAGCTCAAACTGCGGGTGAATCTCCGCATTGCCCTTGTTCTCCTCCCAAAACTTCGTCTGCTTGAGCCATTCGAGGACTAGCGGTTCCATCTCCGATTTCTTGTCCACGCTTGTGCTATCCGGCTCACGCTGCGCTTCTATGAGCGCGTTTTGATAGTGCTGCAAGAACTCCTTCACCGTGCCGGTGTACTGATCTATTGGCTTGCTTAGCACGAAGTGCATGCACTCTTTGGCGCGGCTTAAGCCGACGTTGAGGCGTTGTGCTTTTATTTTTCCTTCATCATCGTCAAGCTCGACGCTGTTGAGGTCAGTGATGAAAATGTAGTTGAGCTTATCGTCTGCCTCTGTTGCAACCATTGAGTAGAAGATGATATCCATTTCTTCACCCTGGCAGGTGTCGAATGTCATCACCTTAAGATTAAGAGCATCGAAGAAGTAGTCAGAGCCATGTGCGTCGCTAATCTTCTCGAAGAGCAGACGCTGTTGATTTGTGTGCGGCGTGATGATGCCCACCGTGCATTTTTTGTCTTGCTCTTTCAGCACCCCAAGCTCAGAGATGATGAACTCGATCTCCGGCACGTTGGTGTTCTTGGTGACCTCTTCCTTGCCGTCATGCTTTACTTCTGTGAACTTGATAACAGAACTGGCGGGCACGCCGCGGACCTTCATCACCTGCAATCCTCCTTCATAAAAGAATTTGTTTGAGTACGATATAAGCTCGCGATAACCGCGGAAGTGTTTTACGAGACGTGCCGAGTAGTTGTTGATGAAGCCGAAGAAGTCGAGGATGGACACCTTGATGTTGAACTTCTCTAAACGGGCTACCTTATCTGTGTCCGTAGAAACGGTTTTAGTGAAGACTTCTTTTAGATTTCCGAGGTGTTGCTTGTTGATATCACCACGAGCAAGCGCGGATTTCACGTTGCTGAACTGCCGTTGGTCACCCAGCACCACCACTTTCTTTGCGCGAAGCAATGCAGGGAACGCCTGCGCGATGCTTACCTGCGACGCCTCATCGATGATAACGAGGTCAAACAACCCCGGCTCAAGCGGTATGTACTCTGCATAGTCACGGATACCGGCAAGCATGCACGGAAAAGCGTTTTTGAGCTTTGAAAACTGTTCTTTCGGGAACTTCTTCTTACCCTTAATGACTTGCTTGAGAGCCTTCGCATCGGCTTTGTAGTCGTTGGCAAAGTTCACAAATCGCTCGTCCATGAGGTAGGTCATTTGCATGGTTACGATGTTCTCGATCTGCTTCATCCGCTCTCCGTAGCTGAGGTCTTTAATGTCGTCAAACTCGTCAACGAGCTTCTGATGAAGCGTGATGAAGAGTGTAAGCTTCTCAAACTCAAGATCGGATATCTCTGTCAACTCGTTTTCGTATAGTGTTGAGAACGAGCCATTATCAATACCTACTTTTGCAAAGCTGCTCTTGTGCACGTCTGCTGATTCTTTAAGGTACGCAACATCATCATTGATTCCGATAAGCGTGTTTACATACTCCTTGCACGTCACTATCTCCTTCATCAGCTCGCTGATGTTGTTGCCTTGGAACAGAACGTCGATACTCTTATTCTTCTTGAGACCAATGTTTGGCTCAATGAGCTCTTTTTCGGTTGTAAGCAGCTCATTAAGTTCGTCATAGAGTGACGCGATTTCGGAAGCCACGGCCAGATCGTTAAGATCGCCTAAAGTCGCCACCGTGAGCTTTGAGTTTGAGACCTCTTTGGCAAGTGTCTCGGCTTTTCCTACCAGATTGAGCGAGCTTTTCATCTTAGACAGCTCCTCATCAGTGAAATACAGCGAGTCGTCTTTGAGAGCGGCGGTAACCAGGCGGATCATATCAACATCAGCTGGATGGTACTGCTCGTCTCGCAACTCGAGGATGTATTCATAAATGCCAACGATGGTCTCAAGCTCCTTCACATGCTTGTGCGGCTCGTCAAACTTGGAAAGAGGAAAACGCTTACGGAATCCTTGATTGAGCTTTTCAACATCTTTCTTCTTTCCAAGATAACCGAATAGAGCGTTTTTGAGCTGCTTGGCCGCATTAACGTACTCTTTAATGTCGTCAATGTCTTCGCTCTGCGACTCGTCAAAAGAAGCGAGCAGTGGTAATGAGTCTTTTGCAAAGTGCTTCACTTTTGCAAGGACATCTTTAAGCCACAGTGCGTGTACTGTCACCACTTTTATTGTTTCGAGGTTATCGAGCCCATTTTTTCCTATAGAAAGCAAGTCGGCATACCCCTTGTGTTGTGCCAGCACATTGGTGAGTTCAGAAACACCAGTGAGATGATCGAGTAGTTTTTGTATCTTCTGTTTGTTTTTCTGTACGAGGTCGTAGAGTGCTGACGGCTTCTTTTCCTTAAAGAGCCGAGGGTTTTCTTCCGCCAACCGCGCTATGTCTTCGAGCGTCGAAATGATCTCCTCAAGATTCTCTGCATTTGTCCCGCCCAGCTCTTTTGTGTAATCGAAGTTGAAGGAAACACCACGGCTTCCCTTGATTTTCTTTTTGAGATTCAAGAGGATGGACCGTATCTTTGTAAGCTCCTCTACTGAATCAGTGTTGTTTATTGCTTCGTCCACGTCGATACAAAAGCCCACCTCTTTAAAGTGCCGCTCAAGTGCTGCAAGTTCATTCACATCATCAAGCGAAATCTGCCGGTACGCGTCTACTTGTCCTTCCACACCGCTTCGCAATGCACTTATTGCGTCCTCGATCTGTTCGTTCAGATTCGGGTACTTACTGCGAACAGCTCTGAACTGCTGCGTAATAGCGTCAATGGATGATTGTGAAAGAAGTTGGCCATAGTTGTTGCCAATCTTTCCAAGGCGTAAGACCGGATTTTGGAACTTTTCATCTACACGCACTTTGTTGAGCGTGTTCTCGATGTTCTTCTCGACGACGTCAAGCGCCTCCTTCTTATCCGAGAGCACGAGGACGGATTTATTCTCTAGGATGGTATCGAAAACAATCGCAGTGATTGTATGGCTTTTGCCCGTTCCCGGGGGACCTTCAACGAGCACATACTTGCACTTGTCGTTGTTGATAGCAGAGAGGATTTGCTGCTGCTCACTGTTAAGCGGGATGGGGCTTTTATAGACCAGTCGCTCGTCAACGCTTTTGCTGTCCCACTCGTCGCGAATAGGTCGTGCCACTGATTCAGGGTTTTTGTGTATGAAATCGTCGATAAGAACTTGGAACCCCTGCATGAGAGTGCTGTCTGCGGCTGCATTGAGAATATCCTCGTAGTCGTTCAAGAGCGCCTCGTCTGACTTATCGAAGAGCGCAAGATATACGTTAGTTGTAATGTTCACATACAGACTCTTGCTCGTTTGGATCTCCGGCTTTGTCACCAACAAACGCTCTTCCAAACCAAAGAAGTTGGTGATTTCTGTTACCGTTTCTTGTAAGGTGTTGGGGAGGTCGTTCTCGTGGTCAGCAATGTAGATGATGCGGTCGGTAATCGTTTTAAGTTCACCCTTCTTCTCTCGTTCAAGGTTATATTCTTGGACGATATATGCGAGAGCCTTTTTGTTGATGTATATCTGCGAATCAAAGACGATACGAAACGTGTCGCTCTCTCGTTCGACAGAGAAAGGAATGTAGAAAATGGGATACTTATTTTTCTGATAGCTGATGTCGTAGAAGTAAAAATAGAACTCCTGCTTGTCCTCAATCTTGAAGTTTTGATACAGCTCGTGCAGATCGTTGAAAAGGTCAGACACTTTGAACATGTCAAAGAACTTTGTGAGACTGTCGCGCACGTCTTCAATGTCGAGAGCACCCTTGAGCATCTTTCTCACGTTTGCCTTCTCACCGCTGAGCAGTAACTTGAGTGATTCGGCCACAGGGTCTTCAACCTTCTTCTTGAAGATATCGGTTAGCTCTTCTTCTATTTGAAAAATTGCGTTTTCGTCGGCCAGTCCGTTCTTTTCTAGTGGCGTTTCAACGCTCTTCACCAGATCAAGCACGATGTGCTTTTGGAATACTGATCCGGCGTTTTCCATTACCGAGTTAAACGCCTCAAGATAGTCGTTCTTGTGCTTCGTGGCTGCCTGTTGAATAGCATCATCCAGCTCTTTTATAAGTGCAGTAACTGCGCTGTCCGTTACGTTGCCTATCTGCTTCTTAATGAGGTCAAGGAGAGACTTTGGTATGTCCGCCTTGTATACGCCTTTTTGAATCGTAAGTGGACCATCACTAAAAGCACTATTGAGTAGTTTGTAAGCGGTCTTATAAAAGTTCGGATATTTACTGATGTTAAGACCAGTGAGTAGCCCTTTTTCGTTGTGAATCTTTATGCTCCTGCGTGGCAGTTTGCGCTTATGAAAATCGGTTTCAAGAAAGTCCAAAAAATATTTGCCGACCTCTTTCACAAAAGGAGGGGTTGAATCAAGTATTTTTGTTTCGTTGGCCTTCTTAGTCATGGTTATTTCTTCTTTGCAATTTCTTGCCCCATCGGACCCTCTATTAATTCGGTAATCTTCTCGACAAGCTGTTCCCATGTATACGCTCCCTTGTACCACAAGAGCACCGCATCGGTTCGGTGCTTGAGAAGCCTCAAAAATTTCTGCCAATTAAAACCTACCGGCTTTAATTCACCTTTCCACTCTGCCCAAAGGTACTTGGGGAGTTCAAGCCCATACCAAACATTTAATTTTTCCCACTTAACCCCTGGGGTTTTTGAACTCATTTGCTCAATAGAGCGAATCCAATCTTTCACATGTTGGGGCTCTTTTAGGGTATGTAACTTCATGTCCCAAGTATATGGGACATTGAGGATTTTTGCAAGCACTTTGGTGAGATTTAGTTACCAACTTCACCCCTCCTGGACTCTCTAGAGGGGTTGCGTCATCCCTTGTGTCTGTATGACACAAACAGCAATTCGGGCGTCCTTTGGCGGTATTACGAGGCAGGCCGCCAAACCAGAGCCCATAAGAGTTAAATACTGCCTCTACGCACGAAAAAGTATGGAAGCGGAGGACGCCCAAGCCCTTTCCATCGAATCGCAGGTGAGAGAAATGACGGCTTTGGCTACTAGAGAGAATCTGGAGATCATAGAGATTAAGCGTGAATCACACTCTTCTAAGGAGGTGGGGCAACGACCGGTGTATAACCAGCTTCTCGATGATCTCCGATGCGGTAAGTTCAACGGTATTCTCACCTGGGCACCTGATCGGCTATCGCGCAATGCAGGAGATCTTGGTGCAGTCGTCGACCTCTTGGACCAAAAGAAACTCGTTGAGATTCGCACCTATTCACAAACTTTCACCAATAATCCAAACGAGAAGTTCATGCTGATGATTCTTGGCTCACAAGCAAAGCTTGAGAATGACCAAAAAATAATCAATGTAAAGCGCGGATTGCGAGCGCGGTGCGAGATGGGGTACCGGCCGTGCACCGCGCCGACCGGCTATCTGAATGAGAAGCATGTCGACAAGAAGTGCCAGGTGCGGCTCGACCCAAAGCGTTCGTCTACAGTGAAAAAAATCTTTGAGAAGATCGGCAACGATGGATGGAGCGGACGACAGACCTATCGCTGGCTTCTCAAGATTGGCTTCAAGACGCATACGGGCAAACGATTCTCGCTCGCCAACCTGTACATCCTCATCCGTAATCCCTTCTACTATGGCGAATTCGAGTACCCGAAAGGAAGTGGTGAATGGTACCAAGGCAAGCACGAGCCGCTTATCACGAAAGAGCTATTCGAGAAGGTGCAGTGCGGTATTCAAGATCAATACATCCCCAAGACCGAGAGTAAAGAGTTCGCCTTCACCAAGCTCATCAAGTGCGGCTACTGCGGGAGTGGCATTACCGCCGACGAGAAGTTCAAGAAGCTACGGGATGGCGGCGTGAACCGCCACGTCTACTATCGTTGCACCAAGGCGAAAGATGTCGCGTGTACCAATCCCGCTCTCAATGAGACGCATCTCATCGAAGAACTATCAAAACTCATCGACACGCTCGACCTCGACGAGATCGGCATGCGCGAGAAGATCGAAGAAGAAATCGCCCGCTACAACAAATTCCGCATGGGCGTGCTTGGCGCGAAGAAGAAAGATCGCGCCACCGCCATCGACATCCGAACCTATGCGAAGTACCTCCTCAAAGACGGCTCGATTACCGAGAAGCGGGAACTACTATCCTGCCTCAAGAGTCAGTTGGTGCTGAAGGACCGGGAGGTGGAACTAAAGAAATAATCTCATCTCAATCGGCTCTAGTATCCAGTTGGTGTATGCCACTCTGCACCCGACGACGAGCTTCTTCAAAAGATTTATTATCCGTCGCGGGAGCCAATCTCACTAGGTCATCATATCGGTCGTGCAAAGAATGGGTCGCCGCCCTGAACATATCGTCGCTCATTGTTCCTGAAAAAGTCTCTCGCAGGGCACGAGCGTCCTGTTTGAGAATGGTAAAGCTTTTCGCAGAGTTGAGATGCATATAATATTCTGCGAACGGATTTAACACGTTTCCAACTGCGGAAACAGCAGCCGCAATGACACTCAACCAGAGTGTCCATGGAGTAAGGACATCTGTTCCAGCAAGCACCCCAAGTACTGCCGCTATAATCGCGGGAACGATTTGCAATTGGGTGCCTAGGCGTTGTCGCTTTGTCGCAATGATGTGGTGCGTCTCTGCAGTATAAGTGCAGTTTTGATCAATCGCTGCACACTCGTTTTCGTATTTTTTTCTCATATTGCTGGCATGGCATCCCCGAAGATTTCGCGCCACACCCGTTGTTTTTCGGTATCGCCACCACTAAGGAGAGCTTGCTTACTTCGTTCCTTCAAGGAAGTGAGGACATCTGCGATTTGCACTTTCGCCAATGGATCGGGTTCAACCGCAGGAGAATTGCTACCTGGAAGCGTAAGCGGAATGAAAAGGTGGTTGTCGGATCCATGCAGAAAAGCGGCGACAAGGTTGGGGTAGGTCAGAGCGACGTTGCGCCGCTGGAAGTCAGCGAGAATCCCAGGCACTACATTCGCCGCGACGACCTCAAGATGATATGACTTCATTGCCGGAAAGTGTGTGCGCTTAATCGCCTTGAGCATTTTTACCAGAGGGATAAAAAGTCCGCTGCTGTTTTTATTCACGGCTGAAACGTACGCGGCATCATAATCGTAGTCGGCGAAATCCCATCCGCCGCTCGAGTTTGGTACCCAGTATCCACGATCAACTGGCGTATGCGGTACGCCTGCAGGTGACCGTCCGATCTTATCTTTGTAGGCAGGAACAAGCTCTACTTTCACATCGTCTGCATATGAGAAGGTCACCGTCGGATGGTCCTGCTGAGGGTTCATCGCGCTATATCTGTCACTCTCTCCTACCAGCGAATGAGCACTATCCATTGCCATCTGCGGAGTTATTCCCGTCGGATCGCCAGGATGTAGCCAGTTATAAAAACTTCCAAGTACGACGAGAACATCGATATCAAATACGTCACCCTGGCGTGGATGCACACGTGTCTGGCGCTGGAGGGAACCAATCAGCTTCGTCTCTATGTCACTGCGGCCAAGGTTCTCGATGGCACTACGCACAGCATTATGTCGTTGCGAAATGGTGTCTCCGAATGTATCGGTTAGTTCCAAGTTACCCCTAAGCGTCAGAAAGGCGTCATTCAGCATACGCCGATTGTATCAGGGGTGAAAAGAAAAGTAAGCAGAGGTGGCGACCGTTCGATTTCCGGGCAAGTCAGGTCTACAGGAATCGAACAAGTAAGATGAAAATATGGCTCAGTTGAGCCGAGGCATCTCGGTCACTTGAATTAGCACTGGCTGGTGCCCCCAGCTGGAATCGAACCAACATCAACGGCTTAGAAGTCCGCTACTTTAT
>ERZ1292625.3285-Hain-H41-01um-R1-3285-length-13415-cov-9_pt1 | contig 13415 bp, 15 predicted proteins | sample MGYA00564400_ERZ1292625 | MGnify/ENA primary metagenome ERZ1292625 (study PRJEB36523, sample SAMEA6512639) | groundwater metagenome | collected 2019-01-08 | study: AquaDiva: Metagenomics assemblies of 32 groundwater samples | reverse complement strand
AATGATTAGGGCATTATCCTAACGAGACTGGTGGGATTCCACTGCGAATGTACCCCTCGCCTACAAAGCGGCACTTTGGCCTATAGTTGAAGAACTCACTACAGTTGTGTATAATTCGCTGATGCCTAACGCTGAGCAATCAGGAGACATTCCTAGTCCCCAAATCCAATTTGAGTCAGCACGTGCTTTTTTGGATCTTCTTCCTTCATCGAAGGAACCATTTGTTACTGAAGGTTGGGATAATCTTTCTGACAGTCAAACAAACGCCGACTTTATCAAGGCGATCAAAAGAACAGATTTAAGTCAGATGTTCACGGATATAATAACGCAATTTCATTCGGGTAGAATTAGGAGATCTAGCTCAGAGGTACTTAAGGTGTTACTAGCTAAATTTGAAACGTCACTTAAGCCTTCACCGACGACTCGGGGGTTTAATAGATATCTGGTAGACCTTTATAAGGGAACATTTATTGATGGCAGATACCCAGGAGATAGTGTTCCTGACTATAAAGACGAGTACCAACTAGACTTAATTATGGGTATGGAAGTAAAAAATGGTGGATTTTTCAACGAGCAGCATGCAAATGAAATTGAAAGATCTGCATACAAGAGTGGCTTGGCAATGTTTAATAGTCGTTGGGAGCGATGGGAATTCGTTGCAGAAGGAAGAGGAATAGTGGTTGAAGCGGAAGATAAAAGAATTACATTCTTCGAACCCTGGGCGAATGAATATAAAGAAAAATATGGCGAAGAAATTTAAAGAAAATTATTTTGACTTTGAACCCAGAAAGTTCTAATATCGTCCATGTAGCTGCACAGCACATTTTTAGCCACGAATTTTGACTACCCAAGGAGAGCGCCTAAAATATTTTTTTTAAAAAAAGCGATATGGTTATTTTGGTCTTGTCGCAATTGGGTGACATTTAATATTTCATTTCAGTTGAAAGAATTTGGTTTGCACTATGTATGCCTGAAATAAAACTGGCTAGCTCTTCAGTTTCTTTGTTAAACCCATTTTTCATTTCTATGTCAAAATCATATTGTTCAACTACTGGGCTTGGTATAGGTCTTAATTTAACGTCCCTGCGAAGCTGAATAACAACTTCTGCGTCACCTATACGACTAAAACTACCGTTCCTGCTCATCCAATTATTTTGCCAAGTAGTAACCCAACGAGCTACAGTCTTGTAATTAACACCTGGATTATAGCTAATGATCGTATTTTCATTGACTTGTGTTGGTTCAAAATCCCCGTCGTTCACATCCCTTAAAGTGAATCCTTCGTCAGGGTAATCTTTTTCTAATTCCGTGCAGTAATAGTCACCTGCGCCCGACATGCCGTTCATTGGGCGAACATAGACTATTGCTTTTGGGTTTATTCCGTCCCGGATTGGGATTGTTAATTCGGCGGTTGTTGGCATGAAGCTACACAGAGCAATGTCGATTGGCGATTCTTGTTGTCTTTGCTGTGCAATCTGCTGAAGTCTTTCGACCTCTAAATTTAGCGCCTCCGGATCTCCAACCTGTGCAGATGCAGAAAAAATACTTAAATGTTCAAAAACAGGATCATGCCGAACTCGGTCATGAACTCGCTGGAGTAAATCCTTTTTTAGCGCAAGCAGTTCTTCTGTTTCAGGGGTAGATGATAAAACACCAAGAGTGTCCCATAAATTAACATCTGCAAGGTGTGCCCCTTGTATTGGTGGGAGACTATTCGAGCCTATTTCATGAAGCATTAAATCAACCCCAAAAGTATCAGCTCGTCCATCGGCAGCAAGAAGTTTAGTCACTGCGCCTGAGCCACAGCCAGCGTCAAGAATAACAGGCTTTTCTCCACTTTCTACAACACTCTGGGCAAGTCTCAAAATGAGTTGTCTTTCCAGGCTATATGGAACCCACCAAGTTATGCCTTCATAAGTTGAACTTTCGTTAAGAAAGTGTCCATCATCTTTATGACCTTGCATCCCTCCGATTTGTTCGATGCCGTAGGATAATGCAAAGGCTGTCTTTTCCCGATCCCTGATTATTCTTTCCTCGTCGTTTGGAGCTGAAGATGCCCAACGTAGAAATTGCTCAGACGAAATTGCAATCTTTTTAGGGTTAGGACGGCTTTTGCCGTAGAAATCACCAAGAGACATACCTCTAAAAAAATTTCCTGTTAATTCCGGAGAAATTGGTAAACCGTATTTGCTATCTACACGTTCCATGTATGTGGACAGATGGAGTAATTTTACATTAAAGCCCTGTGAATTAGTACTAAGATTATTCGAAATTGTCACTATTTGCAATGTGATATTATTTAATTGGTCTTGTCGCAAGACTAGGGGTTAGGCTAGGAAGAAACATCTAGCTTAACCCTTCTTTTAAGAAAAACTGGTCAATATTCTCAGCTCATCCATTTGACTTTATAAATTCACAATAATACTATTCGTATCATGTTACCTGAGATAGAAGTACGAACTAGTCCAGAATACACGGTGTTCTATTTTGAAGTAGAATCAATTCTTGGTGGGAAAGAGGAGATTGTTTTTGGAAATGATGAAGAAAAAATTTCATTTCAAGCTTACGTTCGCCGGGATGCTAAAATCGTTGCAACTCACGCGATTAAGGGTAAGTTTTTAGAGAGTGATGCAATGCTTAAACAACTTTTCTGGATGTCCCCGTTCGGGATAACACAATATTCTGCTGATTTTCAAACGCCTCTTGTTGCAAGGGGTTCTGTAGATAATTTAATCGAAATTGAGCCAAGCTTTGACGAGCGCTATTGTGAGGATTTAAAACTAAGAGGTTTTATGAAAAATGTAAGACAGTTAAATGCCAATTTGGTAGAAGCATTCTTGATAGAAGCGTATCAAAAATTAAAAAGCCCTTTGTTTCTAAATCCTGGAAATAACGAGCTAGAAAATCAAAGCGGCTCAAATTAATCAAAAATAACTTTATTTGACTTTATAATTTCTTTGATTTAGCATTTGGCCTAATATGACAACCGAACGCGAAATTATTTCACTCGACAAGGCGCGCCATGGGCGTGCTGTTCTCACGCCAGAAGTGATAGAGCAATGCAAACCTATAAAAAAACAAATCGCAAAATTTGCAATTGGAAACTTAGGGGCAAAACTTTACGAACCGATGCCTGGCGGACATTTAAGAACTTATACTCTGAGTGAAAGGCCTGCCATCGATTACGCTCGACAGATGCGGACAACTGAACTTGTTATCGCCATCGAAGAAACTACCGGTTGCCAAGCAGTCCGAGATGGAGATGAAGAAATTACAGGAGAGATTGTAATCGCCCCAAACAGAGATCCAGTAGTATTGCATTACGAAGTTGTGAAACGCTATATCGGCGGTGGAGTCAGCACAACCTCAAGTGGATACGCTTTATCACCCAGCGAACTTTCTCATGTTTTTAATGTGTTGGCAAATGGTTCGACAAAAGACCCTAGACAAGTACATTGGTCATCGATGGCAACACCTTCTTAACGTGAGCATACAAATAGAGAAATTACCAGTAACTCTTCGTGACCTAAGAGAATTTAGGGCTATTATCTAAGGCAATAAGAGTAGACGTAGGTTTGTCTACTGATCCAAAATCTAAGATTCCTCAAAAAGGCGACGCATTGGCTGTCTTGCTTTTCTATACAATTTTATTGGCAAATCAGATGGGTATCGATCTTGAGGCAGCTTTTCAAAAGCGAGAACAAAAGTATAAGAGAAGAAAAAAATAGAATTGATTAGTTGATGGAATAATAGACTTTGACTTTGTCTATTCACCAAAGGTGATTTGCCCCAGATGTTTTTAGCTTTAGCTGGCAAGTCGCTGGTATTTTTGCCAGGTAAACCAGCCCTGGAGTTCGAGTTTGTCTGCCCAGAGATCTACTAATTGCCTGTCACCTTCAAACCCCGTGTCTGCCGTGCTTTCGATCATCTCAAATAAATCCTCACCAAGTATTTCTGCCGGTGTTCCTTTATACGGCTTAATCAACTCATTATTCCCGCTAAGATTGATTGCCGACTTAAATAGAGCGTAATTCATTGCATTTGACACATTCCAAATGTGACGAGGTGTGACTTCTTCAATCATCGGGTTTAATACTAAGTGTGCTTGTTCAGCCGAGCTTAATATTGAAGCTGTTTGAGTGGAACGCAAAGTCGGATAATCTTGATGTATCCAACGTTCAATATGGATATCCGCAGGTGTATTATAAAGTTGGGAAATAGTTCCGCTTAACCAGAGTGGTAATAGCTTCCCAAGATAGTCCTCGCTAACGTCCCCTCTTTCTAACAACTCTTCGATGTCTGGGAGCAACTGTAATGCCGCGTTTTCCGTATGGTCACTCGTTGTCACAAGAGCAACTCTCTCATTTACGTCTACTGCGGCCAAACGGAGAATATGGCCACACTCATGCGCGACATGATGATCAAGAAATTGTTCGTACAGGGGATCGTAAAGAACACGATGGCTTTGGTTACCCGATGTCTCGGAAGCAATATAGACAGCACGACCCATACCTCGGATTCCGGGGTCAGGTTGTATATCCACCGGCATTCCAGTAAGAGCCTGGACACTCTTTAGTAGTTCTTGTGTTTCAGGTAAAAGATTTAATTTCTCGCTGTGGCTAAATTCTTTCATAAATGTTTTGTACTGTTAAAATTGACAAGATATAGATCGAACTTATACTACATTTGAGTTATAGGAAGCAAATTAAAGTGAAGCACAAAAGCAGCTCAATCAACAAACGATTTACGTTTACTACTTCATTACACTTTCTGCCAAATGTCAGGTTTTAGTCCTCTAGACTTTATTTGATCGATAGTTGAAAGATAGATGGCAAGATTTTTTGTTTCTGAATCCTGTTGGCTTTTTATGAATTTGGAGATAAAAGCCCTTGTTGGATAAGTAGGGCAAACCATTAATATTGTTGGAAATGGGTGTTTTGTGTTCTGCTCCCACTTTCCAGAAGTGTAATATTTAAATAAATACTCTATGTGTTTTCTTATTACAAAGCGTGGTAACTGCTCGCTTACTGTCTCAAGAAAGTATCTCTTAGTTACACCGTTCTCTACAGTTGCGACATAGGCGTCTGGTAGGGGTTTATAGAGGTATTGGTGCTCTTCTAAGTTACTTTTGGTGAAGAAGTACAACTGACCGTCTGTTTGTGCCCTAAGCGAGATATAGATGTCTGCTAAAAACATGGACTTTTCTCTAAAGTATTGAGAGCGTTTATTTTCTTCATATAATTTATTTAGTTGAGAAGAGAGGACGTTAGGGCTTTTCTTCAGTATTTCTCTGCTTTTGATGTTAAGAAAGTAAACGGCTGGTCTTGTGTTTTCTCCAAACTTTCGTGAATAGGTTCTACTGGCCATTTTCTTTTCCACCAGATCGGCAAGCCATACACTTATACGGTTGAAGTGTTTGTGGTTGAGTATCGTTTGGATTTGTTGTCTGTTTAGGAAGCGGAATTTGTAAAGAAGTAAAAGTATTTCAGTTTGTTTTGCGGTTATAGATGGAGATTGCATTTTGATGTTGAGAGGTAGGGGCGGAGGCAGGAGAATTTTTGATACACCTCAGTTTCGGGATTATATCACCTCCTCCCTTATGTATATAAGGAAAAGAACTAAAGAATTAAGCAAGGAATAGCTTCAAAATGGGCAAAATACTGTGTCAGAGCGCTAACACAAAATATAATATGAAAACTATGGCAAAGAAGTACCTGAAGGGGTAATAGTAAGCTGCTCTTGGATAACAGGTATTGCAGTAGGCACAGTAGTAACCGGTGTCACATATTTAGTAGCATATCCATCCCTAGAAACATTAATAACTTCAGATAACTTCTTGCTGTTTGCCGTGAATTCTACTGGTATTGTTTCACCAGAGAATGGTTCTTCCGGATTAATTGCGCTAATCTTCATATAGAAGTTAAACGAAGGTAAACTGGCAATCTCACCCTTTTCAATATATGGAACAAACTGAGGCAGAATCATCTTCTCGTCTTCGGGGTTAGCTGTTCTAAAGCAGATTATTGACCCTGTATTGGCAAGAGTGACATTCACTAAGTCCTTATCCTGAATTTGGGAGACCGTTTGGTGAGCAAGGATAGCAGAAAGTCGATACTTTCTAGCTTCTGACAAGATTTGGGCAAAAGCAGGTGTTGCAAAGTTTTGGAATTCATCAACGTATAAGTAAAAATCACGTCTTTTGGTTATATCAACTCTAGCTCGCTTGAGCGCAGCCAACTGAATCTTTGTCATTATTAGTATTCCAAACACTTCGGACGTATCCTCACCAATCTTTCCTTTTGAAAGGTTGCATAGCAGTATTTTTCCACTATCCATAATCTCATCAAAGTTAATACTGGATTTCTCTTGCTCAAGTATTCTTTTAGCTGTAGCCGAGAAAAGAAACCGTCCAATCTTGTTTGTAATTGGTGAGATCATTTTAACTTTCTGGTAGTCTCCGGCTTTGCTAAACTCATATTCCCAGAAGTCTTTTAGATTCTCATCGGTTAACTTATCCGTTACATTTTCCCGATACTTTGTATTAATTAGAAGCTTATAGACAGTAAATAAAGTAGCACCCGGAACTGTAAAAGCTGTATGAATAGTATTTCTTAAAATATACTCCATTCTCGGTCCGGAATACTTCTCGGAATAAAGTTTGTGGAAAAGAGAAATAATGCTCTCAGTAATAAACTCTTTCTCTCGCAAAGACTCTTCTTCACTCAAGTCTGGGGTAAGCTCAAGTAGATTTATTCCAATCGGATAACCCACATCATCAGGATTGAAATAAATAACATCCTTTAACCTATTCACAGGTATTGTTGGCAAAATCTTTTCTATTAAATCGCCATGGGGATCAATAACACACAGACCTTTCCCATTCTCAATATCTTGATTAACCATAGATAGAAGCAAGGTTGATTTTCCTGTTCCTGTTGCTCCAAGAATATACATATGACGTCTACGCTCCTCAAGATTTAATCCAATCTTCGTTGTACTTTCACCAAATCTATTGATAGCAAAAGTAATGTCCAAATCGTCAGCTCGTTTCAGTGCAATTGGCGCCGGCAGTTGTCGACTGTGAACTTTGACGATGTCTTCTGTTTTTGTAATTGTAGTAAAAGGAAAGTGATAGATATCTGAGGCTTCAGACACTGAAATGTGGGATTTTTTCGAAAGAACAAACATTCGCTTTTTAAAACTAATAAATAGCATTTTCTTGATAAGCTTAGGATTCTTCTTAACAACAATTGATTGATAGCCATGATTGGCAAACGACGCAAACGAAGAAGCAAAACCACTCACTCGTTCTGTGAGTTTCTGATTATTTTTTACAACAACTAATACCCTAATAGTAGTCTCAAATAAAGGTTGGTTAATTTTTGAATTAATAGATTCAATAAGCTCATTTTCAAAAGGTGTTTTAATTCGATCACTTTTAGGTTTGCTTCCTAGTAAATGTGGTATTGGGGTCATTTCATTTGTCATCATTGTTGATATAACCCAAAACGGGAGCATGGTAATAGTAAATATTAAAGATAATGCTAGTTTTAGTACTAAAGCCGGAGGTTTTAGATAACTTGGAATATTCTTGGAGTTCAAGTGTTCCAAAATATCGCCGTTATATAAAATAGCATTAGAAATCTTTTTAGCCTCTGGTGGCCTAGATGTGGCTAACAATAACTGCAGGGAAATTAGTTCATTACTATCTAGTTTTGTCATCATTCCTGTTATATAGGCAATCGGGTCATGTATAGACAAATCAGCTTGTTTGCTCAAGGGAAAGGCAAAATGGTGCGAGAGTTTAAATTCAACGACCTCATATTTACTGTTTTTTAATTCTTCAACATTTTCAGGAAGATAGTCTTCCACTATTTTTACAGAAAGCTGGGGGAGATAAGATAATAGACTGCGCCGTAAGGTGTTAGCATGGTTTTTAGTAGTCCGAAGTAAGTAACGAATTCCTTCATTCTTTGTAGATACTATTTCCAAAGACACCCTTATTTCATTGCCCAATAGACGATCTATAAATGTTTTTTTATTAGAAAGAGCGTGTATAAGTGAAAAAAGCTTTTCTGTTGTATAAGCATCTTGCTCAGTACGAGAGGGAGGTGTTAATTCCAGAAAAACAGGTTTTTCCTGGTATTGTTTTCTGATAAGCAAAAATAGGCGTAGGCCGAATGCTAAAGCAATAAATCCCAGAAACGCTATGAGAAAAAAAATAACTTCGGAAAGCTGGAAACCCGCAAAAAGATGTAAATTAGTTAAATAGTGAAGAAAATTGCTGGCAATTGTGTCTGCTCTTAGTTGCTCTAGATTCATAAAGCTTTTTAAAGGCAGTAGGCAGAAATTTGGCTAGAATATAACACAGTGTACTTAATAAAGATAGAAATATTCGGGTAAAAATGAACCTATCATTAGCCTCTTGACATAGCATGTAGATTTGATAAACTATACATACAATGTATAGTTACTTAATCATAATTAACTTATATTAGCCTCAATTATAACCATATGGGAAGAGTAAAAGAATCTGGAAAAACCAACTCAACTAAACAGCCAAATGGCGTAAATTTACAACCCGAAGAACGTCTGCGAATTCTCGCCAATCTAATTATTGACCGTTTTTTAGAAGATCTCTCAAAAGGCACATTACCGGATTTAACCAAAAGTAAGGAAACCTAGTATGGATAGTGAAACTGCTCAAAAAAATGCCGTTGCAGCGATAAGAGTATCCTCAATTAAGCAGGGTTTACAAGGTGACTCCCCAGAAGCACAAAAAGAGCAAATAGAGCAGTTTGCAAAAACCCACAATATCCATGTTAAAAAGTTTTTCATTTTTATGGAATCGGCCTCAAAAGAGGAACAACCCGTTCAGGAGGCAATAGATTACTGTAAAAACCCCAAAAATAATATTCAACTTTTTGTTATTAAATCTATAGACCGCTTTACCAGAGGTGGATCGTACCTTTATGACCACCTTAAAATGCAACTTGTTAAATACCATGTTCAACTCGTTGATATTTACGGAATTATCGGTACACAAGAAATTAATACACTTGAGCATTTAGGTGTTAGCTATAACTGGAGTAAATATAACCCTAGCAAGAAGTCCGAGATCCTAGAGGCAGAACGAGCAAAGGACGAAATGCGGGATATTATGAGCAGAATGATTGGGGCTGAAATTAGGTATGTCCGGTTGGGTTACAGGGTTAGAACCGCTCCCTTTGGCTATAAAAACGATAAGGTTGAGACTGCACACGGTAGAAGAATTATTCTCGCCCCTAATCCAGCAGAATCTTTGTTTGTTTTAAAAATGTTCGAGTTGAGGATTCAAGGATCGCTAAGTGACGAGGAAATAGTCGATGAAATAAATAAGCGGGGTTTCTCTTCAAGAAGATTACTGAAAAGAAACCCGAAAGACCGAGGCCAAGTTTTAGGTGAGAGTGGTGGTAAGAAACTTAATGTTAAACAATTTCAAAGTTACATTAAAAATACTCTTTATGCTGGGGTCAGTTACGAAAAATGGACGCAAGGCGGTGCTATTAAATGTAAATTCGACGGGCTTGTTTCCATTGAAACATTTAACAAGGCAAATCGTGGCAAAATAGTAATAGCGGAGGAAAACGGAGAGGTTGCCGTCTACAAGGATAAACCGGAAGTAAGACAAGTTAAGAACCCAGACTATCCTTATAAGAAGTGCGTATTATGTCCCCAATGCGAAAAACCCCTTTATGGAAGTGCTTCAAGAGGTAAACTAGGAAAGCGCTATCCGGCCTATCATTGTAACAAAAGAGGCCATTATTTTAGAGTTCCAGTTAAAGAGTTTGACGATACTATTCAAAGCTTCATTAAACAACTAAAGATCACACCTGAAGGCGTAGAGAAGCTCAAAAAGGCCGCTTTAGAGGAATGGAATAGGAGAATAGCAAACAATCAAAAGGATTCTTCAGATTTGGACATAAAGATAATTGAGCTTAAAGCCAAATCTAAAATGGTTGCCGAGAAAATTCCTGTCCTGACTTCTGAAGTAGCGATAAAGTATATGGAGGAAGAGCTAAATGAGATTGAGAAGGTAACTGTAAAATTACAACAGAGCAAGAAGGAAAAAGACCAGAATGCAGTCAGTATGGAGATAGTTTTAGAAGTAGTAGGAGATTATCTGGAACACCTAGTAGAATTGGTGTTTTCAGCCTCAAATCCCCTTAAGGGGGCTGACTATTTTGCCTTACTTTTTGATAAGACACCAACCTACCTAGAATTAAAATCTGGAACACCTAAATTAACGCCATACATCGAGCTAATCGGCCTACTTAACAGTCCTAAATCTTCCTTGGCGCGCCTGAAGGGAGTCGAACCCCCAACCCCTGGTTCCGAAGACCAGTGCTCTATCCATTGAGCTACAGGCGCTTTGGATAGATTTTATCACAGAGAAGTATTGGTAAGGTTGTTTAGTCGTCTATATCGTCGGAAGAAAGAGGTTTAACGCCGTCTTCGTCGTTGTCTAGGCCCATGTCAGAAAGTGCTTTGTCGATGTCCTGAGGTTCCCCGCTCGGGGCGTCGCCGGATACGTCTTCACCGCCTGTTACCGCAGGTGAGGCGTTTGGGCTTGTGAATTGGTCTTCGTCTTCACCTGACTCCTTAACTTCCGGAGCTTCGGGGATTTGGTGGTTGTCTGCGGAGTCGTTGTCGACGGCAGTGTCATTGTTTTCCTGTTCGTCTGCAGTTGGACCTAAATCGGCTGCGTCATCGTCCCCTGTTGTTGTATCGTCATTATCATCTGACATACTTTGTTAATTTTACCTGTGCGCTTTTTTTATGGCAAGGTGGTAAACGGCCGGGGTTAGACGATTATTTTGCGGATTTGTCCTGGCAGCTTACGATAAAAGTGTAAGCGCCATTTTTTGGAGCTAAAGTTGTTGAGCATTTGCCAAATGTTTTTGTAAATACCACACTTGTTGGAATTGACGTCACAATTATGCTGTTTGTTGACCAGCCATAATTTTGCATTGTTGTTTTGTAGTACCCGTATACAATTGGCCATTCTTTTGGTCCGCTAAAGCTAATAGTTACAGGTTGTGAGCAGTCCCCGCCTTTCATAAAACATACGTTTTTTGTGGGTATTATTTGCCAAGTTTTGGCGTCGGGGTATTTTGGAATTGAGTTGGCAGTATCTGTTGTAATTTTTGGTGGAGTTTGTGAATAGTTTGTATAATAGTAATAGGCGCCATAAGCGATTGAGCCAACCAGGATTAAGAAAACAATAATAAACAGGGCAGATCCTCTTAACATGAATTGCATCTTCATTGTATCAAAGATTTGCGTGTTGTGGATGAAACATATATGACTGTTAAATTTATACAAGTTAATGCTTACATGGGCAAGTATCTGGACGAACTTGTCGATTTTTTAAAGTCGGAGGATCCAGATTTTATTTCTATGCAGGAAGTGACCACAAATGATTTTAATCTTTGCTCAAACAAAGATATAAGCCTTTTTGAATATTTTTCGGATAAACTTAAAATGCATGGTGAATTTAATGGAGACTTAAAGCTAGCCGGACATCCAGATTCTGTTTTTGGTAACGCTGTATTCAGTAGATTTCCCGTCATTCATAGAAAAGTTGTTGTTTTGAAATCTTTTAGGCCACTCACACTGGCAGAACTTAGTGGGGATAGCGGCGAATTTAGGGAGCAGATTGACAGGCACCTTTTAGACGCCCAAATTAGTATTAATGGGAAACTTATGCATGTACTCTGTTGGCATGGTGCATGGACTGCTCCACCTCACGACACAGATGAAACCTCTAGACAGGCAGATATAGTTTACGACTACATGAGAACAATCAATGAGCCATTTATTTTGGGTGGAGACCTCAATGCGATTATCGGTAGCAAGACGGTAAATCTGATGAGCACGATCGCCAACAACGTAATGCTGAATTCCAAAGTTAGCATGACTACCAACCCAAAAGTGCATAAAATAGCGCCGCGTGGCTATTTGATAGATTTTATATTTACGTCCCAGGACATCAAGCTTATTGATTTGACGGTACCCGAAATAACAGTTTCGGACCATTTGCCGGTTATTGCATGGCTTGAGATTGGTTAATGTCTAGAGTTTTGGTGTGGCTGAGGGACGCACAATTGAACCAATTTTATTCGATTTAGGTAGGCTTCTCTCTACATTTCATTAGACTTTTGCGTAAATAGAAATAAATTGTTTGACCCAAATTGTCGTTTGACAAAACCATAAACCGTATGTACAATGTAATTACAATGATAACTTCACTGATAGCAATTGGTAACTCCCGCGGAATACGTATACCTAAGCCACTTCTTAGTGAAAGTGGTCTGGGTAACGATGTTGAATTACAGGTAAAAAAAGGTGAAATTCGAATTATTGCAGCTTCAACTAAAATCAAACCAGTAACCACTACCCTGGTACTATCAGAAAAAGCACTTGCTACTGACTGGAACAGGCCAGAAGAGGACGAAGCATGGGCAAGTTTGCAGTAGGCTCAGTTGTTTTGGTTATGTTTCCATTTTCTAATTTAAAAGGTCAAAAAGTTCGCCCTGCACTTGTACTGGCAAATGTTGAATTTGATAATCTTATTTTCTGCCAAATCACCTCAAAACCATATACGAGCAAAATGGCCATCAGTCTTAAATCAGCTAATTTTAGAAAAGGCGGTTTGCCGGTTGAAAGTTTCATTCGTCCAGATAAATTATTTACGGCGGATGCAACTATAATAAAAAGCACAATTGGCTTGCTAACACCAAAATCTAAAGAACAAATATTGCAAAGTATTCGTGAATTATTTTAAAAACAAAGCCCCCGTATAATCAACAATAATAGCCAATTTAGCCTCAAAATAAATCTGGGTGGCTGAAGGGGCTACACTCGAACATTTTTCAACACTATCACATACCTAGAAAAGAATAGAGGATGATATTTTAGTGTTTTTTTAAGTTACTTAGAGGGTTTCCAAGAAATAGTTCGTTTTCGAAATAGCAAATCTCTATTTGTTGCCCAATTTCGTTCGTTTATTTCATCTCGAATTAAAACTTCTCTATCAGTTAAATCCTCAACAATTAAAGCTTTAGTTTGTCTTCGAGTTCCTGAATTTATACTAAGCATGTCTGGACACTCAACATAGACTTCTGACACTTTGCCAAGACCTTTAGACGGCAAATTAGATTGTAAACGCAATTCCGAGCCACCAGCAAGTTCACGTGGTTTTCCAGTAAAAATACCAAAGTAATTAGTTCGTGCTTCAATTGTCATGGCTATATATTATATAAATAATTAAAGATAATGTCAAGACTATAGGTTGTACTAAATTATATGTAATGTCTGTGGTACATTCGCAGTGGAATCCCACCAGTCTCGTTAGGATAATGCCCTAATCATTG
>ERZ1292625.3283-Hain-H41-01um-R1-3283-length-13416-cov-7_pt1 | contig 13416 bp, 8 predicted proteins | sample MGYA00564400_ERZ1292625 | MGnify/ENA primary metagenome ERZ1292625 (study PRJEB36523, sample SAMEA6512639) | groundwater metagenome | collected 2019-01-08 | study: AquaDiva: Metagenomics assemblies of 32 groundwater samples | reverse complement strand
TGCGAGGCTTGGCCGTGGTCGCGTCGTTCGTCTCACGGTCAGGCAGGACGGCTGGCTGCCCGTTGAGCACTTGGCTCTGCGCGGACGACGGCTTCGGTGCTGGGACCGCAGCCATGGTCTGCTGTTGGCACAGCGCCAACGCACGACTGGCATCCGCAACCACCTCTAGGTGCGCGCACCGCCCCTCCGCCTTGGCAACCTGTTCTCGAAGAAGGCGAATGGTCTCTTGCAGCTCGGAAACGCTTCGCTCGAGACGGCCCTTGTCAATGGAAGCCGTTACGTTCGAATCGGAAATGGAGCTTCGCAAGATCTGGTGCTGTGAATTGAGCGCGGCATGGACGTTTCTCAGTCGGCACAACTCCTCGTCCAGCGACTTGACGTGACGGTCCCTCGTTGCCTGCACATTAAGGAGGTCGTTGCGCTCTGCTTCAAGCGCGAGCGCTCGGAGGTCCAACTCGCGTTTGAACTGGTCGAGTTTGAACCTTTCGATTTGAAATGTGTTCATCGACTGTTGCTCCAACTCGCGGACGCGGCGGAGGTCGTCGGCTACTTCAATCCTGACGCGTCGTTCTATTTCCCGCTGTGCCGTGACAAGCTCGGTGGCCTTCCACCGTTGCATCTCCGAAGCGTGCTCATCGCGCAGGCGCGCTGCAATTTCGGCTTCGTGCTGCCGCAACCGCGCTTCAACGTCATACCTCGACCACCGGTCCGCGGAAGCCCCATCGCCACCGCGGTTGTCTCGACGGCGTTCGATTCGCCGCTGCGCGAACTCTGCATCGACGAGGGCCATTTTTTCTTCCAAGGAAATTCGGCTCGTGCGTTCGTTTGTGTCCGATGGTCTGATTGCCGCTGCCTTTGCGGAGTGAAGCCGCATGTCGGCGATATCCGGACGGTCTCCTTTTGCTGCAGTGGCCGCCCGCGGTCGCACCGCTGCGGTCACAGCTGTTGGTGTGAGAACTGCCGTTCTCAGTTGCTCCTTCAAGACCGACAATGTGCCAGACCGTCTGAAATGATCGAACAGATTCGCTTTCAGCTCATCGAGTGAAAGCTCCACAGGAGGTTCGCTGGCCTCGTCGCTTTGATCGCTGCCCGGTGACGCAACGTCGACGTCGCCAGCGTCGTCGGGTACATCTGACAGTCCCTTACGCATTGTCTGAGGGGTGGAAACAACCCTGCTGTGGAAACAACATAACTTGAAACACAGGTCGTTCAAGGCCAAGGAGAGCAAGGGGGAGAGTGAAGGACTTAATGGCAGCTACCTTGCCGAGCCGTCGTGATGAAACGATGCGCGCGTGACCCGGATGCTCTCGCGAAGTTCCTGGGCGGCAGTGGGATAGCGATCGACTATTCCTTGAGCCTCGGCGAGCAGATCCGCGGCGCGGCTCTTGCTGGACACACTGATACGTTCGCCATCCACGGCGAGCGTCGTGGACGTCTCTTTGGCCTCAACAACTGCTTTGGAGAGGAGCACTTTGCATAAATGGTGCAAGGTCTCGGCGACGAGCAGGTGACCAAACTCGCCGAGGAGCCGTCGGCTGTTCAGTGCTGCCTCATGGGCTTTGATCGCATTGTTGCAGTCCGCGATGGTCGCGCTCTCGCGACGGTGGTAGCAGTGACCGAGTGTCGTGTAGGCATCAGCGAGCGCCATGTCGTAGTTGGTCGTGTCCGCGCCTGCAACGCTGGACGACGATAGCGACAGTGCTCGAAATGTCTCGATCGCCTTCATGCATTCGCTGATGCCCAGCGTCAGTTCGTTCCGCGCCAAGTGCAGCAACGCCAGATTGCTGTGACTGTAGGCGACCGTCGGATGCTCGCTGCCCACCAGCCGCAGCCGCACTGCAAGGGATTCCTTCAGTCGCTTCTCGGCCATGTCAAAGTGCTTAAAATGCACGTAGAACAACCCCAAATCGTCCAGACAGTCGGTGAGCAGCAACTCCTGCGCCGCGGCGGGCGATCGGGCTCGGTCATCCGCGCGCGTTGCTTGCTGCCCAGGGGTTGGGGCCGTCGTGGCCTCTTTGAGGCTCTTAATTCGCTGCTCGTACAGATCGATGGCGGTGAGAAAGTGCGCCTCCGCTTCGGGGTCCTTCTTGGAGGCCAGCGCATCGCCTAGTCGCTGGTACATCGACGTTAACTGCACGTCGCTGGCATCCTTTTTGCTGCGGATTTGGATGCCGCGGCGCAGTAAAGCGATGGCGTCGTCAACTTGACCTTTCTTCATGAGGATGGCGGCCAATTGGGCCGACGCGTCTGCCACTTGCACGTGGTCCACGCCGAGTGCCGCAGCAGTGATCTCAATGCTCTTTTCGAACGATTTTTGAGCGCCGTCGATGTCCTGTAGCAGCTCCTGGGAACGGCCGATGTGGATCAGCTCGCTGGCAACAAGAGGGCTCTCTTTGCCGAACGACACGGCGTACGCGGTGCACGCTTCCTCGTAGGCTTTTTTGGCTTGTCGGAAATCTCGCTTCAAGAGCAGGATATTGCCCTTCCCACTGAATGCGGCCGCCGTCGCGGGGGCGTCTCGGCCCATTGTATCGATGCAAATGTCGACGCACTCGTTGATGCATATTTCAGCCTGCGTCAGGTGTCCCAGATGACGCTTCGTCTCGGCAAGTTTTAGCAGGGTCTGCGCGATCATCGGCTGAAACCGCTTGGCGTGCTGAAGCTGAGCTCCCGTGGGCGGGCGCACCGTCTTGCCGGAGGCGTCGCTGCCACCGTAGAGCCACCGCCGAATGTCCAGCGCCTCCTCCAGAAATGCGACAGCGCGATCCATCTGATTCTGCTTCAGGAATAGGATGGCGGCATCCGCTAGCAGATGGGCCACGGTCGCAAGCGGGTGCAGGTTTGGTTGGTCTGGGGCGCGTCCTGTGTCTGGCAGCCAGCGGTTGCTCCTTGCATTGTAGCAGGCGGTTTTATAGATGTTCAGCGATTCCTTGAAGGCAGCCTCTGACTCAAGATGCATTTCCATGTCGCGGTACGCGAGCGCCAGCAGTCCTAGGCTGTCGGCGTACTTCAAGGTCACCTTTCCATCGGCGTTGTTGCCATCGTAGATGGCGCATGCCTCCGCTAACGCGTCTTCCGCTCGTCGGTGATCCTTGAGATCGATGAACACTCGGCCGAGGTTGTGCAACGTCGCCGCGCAGCTGACGTCCGTAGGTCCTTTGCTTTCGCGCCGATGTTTCAACACGCGCTCGTACAAGCCTACCGCATCGGTGAAGTTGTTGGTTTGGTGCGCGGTTTTGGCAAGACTGTTGAAGTGCTCCTCCATTTGATCGTTGAGTGGGATGGACTGCGATGCCAATTTGATGCCGCTCGGGTGGTACGTTCTGCCATTGGGAAACAAATTGTACCGTTGGGCGACATGGACGCTGGGCAGCGAAGCGCCGACAGACACCGTGACGGTGATGCTGGGCGCGATGCGACTTCGTAACGCAAAGCCGGAAGCTCGGCAGAAAACCCGGAGGCATTGACGCGTAGTCATGATCCGTACTGTAAATTCAAACAAGCACCGCAGGTTGGTTCGGGTCACTTGCGCACAACTACACGCCCTTCCGTGGTGAGGAGAGGCACTACGCTACAAAGGGTGACGTCATGATATCGACTCCATGAGCCGTCTGTGGCCGTCGATGGCGGACGCCAGATCATGCAACCGTTGTTTCAGGCCCACTTGCGCAGTGGCATATTCTTTGGCCGCCTCGAGTTGGCGTAGCAGTTGCCGAGTAGCAGCAAGTTCGGCTTCGGCGCTGGTGCAGCGAGTTTGCCACTCGCATAGTTCCTTGTGGACCGACTTCAGGGAGCTCTCTCGCTCGCTGACAGCTTGCTTCAGGTCGTGGATGACGCGCATTTGATTCATGACGGCGCCATGTACTTCGTGGCTCACATCGCCCGCGGACACCGTTCCTCCTCGGCGAGACGCCTCTAAGTCGAGATGCGCCTGCTTCAGCTGCGCAGTCAGGCTTTCAGTGGACGCTCGTTTCGATTCGAGCGCGGCCTGAAGTTTGAACTCCCGGTGCCGTGAATCTCGAAAGTCTTTTTGGAGACGCTCGCAGTAGCTTTTCATCCGTAACGTGCAGTCGACCGCCGAAGTCGCTTCCCGTTCGATGCCGGCAAGCTCATATTGGTGTGTTCGCGCCAGTGCCTCGCCCATCGGCGACGGCGGCAGTAAGCGAGGACTCGGACCTACGCTGACCTCCTCCAGCGCACCTCTCGTGGGTGATACCAGTCGACGGCCGCGCATGTAACAAACTGCACTGTTCGACGCGTGACCTTTAACCCAGCAAACACACGATATGCACGAACGACAAGGAGCGAGCGAAATTGGAGCCCATCAGTGATGGGACAGCTGCAAAAGTCAACTAATCACTATTCTGTGGTGTCCGGGGGGTCGTTGTGGTGGCGGCTGCGGCTTCATCGTTTTCGGTCGATCGCGGCTCCATTTCGGCCATCGCCGTCGGGCGATTTTCGGTCATCGACGCGGGGGTGATCTCTGAGTCTGGACGGGGCGCGGCCTCAGCGGCAGCGCCATCTGTCGCGGACGCGCCGCTCACAAGTGGTTGTGGGACTGAAGGGAGCGGCGACTGCTTGCGTTGGATTTTAACGATCTTTTTGATCTCCGCTCGACAAATAGCGCAATTCTTCAGCCGCTTCGCGCATGCCCCACAGCACGACACATGGCCGCACGGCAGAAAAATCACCTCGCGCCGTCGGGCGTAGCACAACTGGCACGTGGTCGCGTCATCGCCGTCGTCGTCATTTGCTGCGTTGGCTCCTTGCTGAGCGTTTCCTCCCTCCTCTTCGTCCTGTTCCTCGTCGGCAAGTAGTGCGGCTTCTTCTTCGCGGCGTCGCAGCACGTGTGCTCGGTATTTGACGAAGCACCGGTAACCAGCAACCGCGCTCAATGCGCACAGAAACAGGAAAGCCATGCTCCCGAGTGTAAGGAGCGCGGCAGCGGCGGAAATACCCATGTTGACGCCTCCCTCTGGAGCAACCCCTGACGTGTTGGTGGTGCTGTGATTCGTCGCGTTGTTGAAGAAGATGCACGTTCCATCTGCAAGGTCGCACGTAAATCCAGCTGGGCAGCAAGCTGCGTGGACCCCTGTCTCCGGCCACGTGCAACAAACCGGAGCGCTCGTCGGGCAGACGCTTCGCTCAAATCCTCCCTCGGTGCATGGCACGTACCCCCCAATTACGGGGACGGTCAAAGCGGCGACCAAGACGATAAGCCGAAGCATCGTGAGCAATAAAGTGGGAAGTCGGAAAGATACCAGGAGACTTCTAATCGGAACACGGACGAGAGGGGGGTTCAAGCACGGGGAGTTGGGGAAGGCCGCGAGGGTTCGAATGGGTCGAGTCATGCACGGTCGAATACGGCGTCACGTCGGAAATGGCGAGATATCAGAATCGGTTAACGGTGTCCGTCCGAGAAGTTCTCACAGCGAGGACGCCAGGGAGCACGTGGCTCCCTTGCCGTCGGGTTCAACGTTCAGTTTTTCGACGACGCCGTTGTCCACGATCATCGAAAATCGAGCGTACCGGTCGCCGCCCAAAGGGGGCAAGTTCACCTTCAAATCGATCTTGTGCATGAAGTCACCCGTCGGATCCGCCAGCATCGTCACCTTGCCTGCCGCATTGTGCGCCGCCGCCCACGCCTCCATCACGAAGACATCGTTGGTCGCAACGCAATAAATATCTGTGACTCCGAGGCGCTGTTTCAGTTTGTCCGCGTCGGCCACGTAGCCCGGCAAGTGCGTCTTGGAGCACGTGGGTGTAAATGCACCTGGAACCGCAAAAAGAATCGCACGTTTCCCGGCGAACAGCTCGGCGGTTGTGACGGTCTTCGGGGGAACTTGCGTCCAAAACGTCGCCTCGGGAAGGCGATCTCCCACTTTCAGAGCTGCGGCCATCAGACGAGTGCGTCGAAGCATCAATCTGAGGGGGGGCGTTAGGGATGCCCACGCGAAGTTTTGGCGACAATGAGCGCACGATCGGTATTTACCATCCTAGCGTGTATTCGTTGTAGGGATGATATTAATCGAGTTGTTATTGTTACAGAAATCCAGTACCGGTACGCCGGGCGCTCCGCTCCTCTAAAATCCCCACCAACGATCGTCGCAGATCTTCGGTGGTGACGGCCGCTCGTCTCATGACGGCAGCAGCGCAACACGCGAAGCACGCCTTCTGAATGGTACTCGCCGAAGCGGCGGTTGAACTGAGTAGAGCAAAATCGATGCTTCCTTCCTTTGGTACCACATCCGGCAAACTCCGTTCCCACAGCTTTTGTCGCAAAGCGCGGTCGGGGAGCCTGAACGTCAAGTGATGGGAAACGCGGAGCCGCAGTAACGACGGATCGATCGGCGAGGACGAGGCGTCCGCGTTGTCCGTTGCCAAAAGCAGCACGGGACGGTTGTACCGCGATGCTTGATACTGGATGAGCTGCGACAAGTGTTGAGCCTTTTCGGAAGTGCTGTCTTGGTACAGCCACTCCGCGCAATCGAACACCACCGCCGCATTTAGGGTACGCGCTTCGTCGAAGACCTTTGCTAGATCACTGTCTTTTTCCTTGAGGTATAACTCGGCGCAGTTGACGACACGAAGATTGAATCCGCATTCCAACGCGAGTCCCTCGGCGGCAAGCGATTTGCCGGTGCCCGCCGGACCACTCATGAGAATGACGAATTGAGTGTCAGGTTGGTTGTCCTCGTTGAAGCCCCACTGAGAAAACAGGGTTCCTCGCGCTTTAATCAGTGACACAATGGTTGCGAGGGAGGCGGCCAAACGGGACTCGACGACGAGGTCGCGAAGATTCCGCTGTGGGGTGAGGTACTGAGACGCGGTCGTTCCGCCTCCTCCGGCCGCTTGAAAGAAACCGCGTAACTGGGATCGAGCACCCGCCACCAAGTCAAGTTGCGTAAGTTCAGGATTGTCGCACAGCTCTCGCCCAACCGCGGCTGAAATCGCTGCCGTCATAGCGTTGCGGATGAGCCCTCCGGTGAGTTCGTACTCCATCGCGACGGCGTTGAAGTCGACGAGGCTCGAAACCCGCAAATTTCGTGGGACGTGGTTCCGCCAAATGCGGAGTCGCAGTTGGTGATCAGGCAGACGGAAGGGAACCATCACGGAGATGCGACGGTTCATCGCTTCATCGAACACCTGGGCTCGATTGGTGGCCAAAATGGTGATCCCATCGAACCGTTCAAACTCAGCCAGGATCGAGGCAACCATGCCACCGCCCGTCTCTCGTTTTTCAAAGATCTGCTCGCATTCGTCGAAAAATATGATGGCGTTGTTGAGCTTGGCTTCGCGAAACAAATATTTGAGCAGCTCGGGGCCTCTGTCCGCAGCCAACTGCTGCACGTTTACCAGGAGAACCTTTTTGTTCAAGTGGCATGCGACCGCGTTGGCCAGCATGGTCTTTCCGGTTCCACTAGGTCCATAAAACAGCAGTGTCAGCCCATCGCCGGTGGCGGCCCCCATCCCTTCCCCGAAGCCACAACGTTGCTTGCATTTCACGAATAAGTCGAATCGTTTGATCGCGTCGAGTACCTGACGCTGAGTGTCGTCGGGCAACACGACGTTGGTCAAGGGCACGGTGGGCCTGTACAACCGCGACCCGGGGACCAACTCGGCCGTTTCAGTGTCCAACCCCATGAGGTAATCCACTAACTTCCGGTCGATGTCCACGCAGAAGTCCATCAAGTCAGTGTTGTAGGATGATCGACCAGTCAGCGATGAAATACCGACAGAGACGAGTCCATGACGAACAAGTGCGGACGACTGTCCGAAGTAACGTCGGCACGCAATGCGTTGGTGTAGATTGTCACATAGTACGAAGAGAATGTACCCTACGGTGATCTCGCGCTGACCATCCCCTCTCATCACATAGCGGCCATTGATCGCGATGATCAGATCGTGGGAAACCACGTTGCCCACCAGCAACCACAAAACCCGCTTCTCAAATTCACAAAGCTCCAACTTCGCGGAAACGGCTTCCGCACGGGGCTGCCATGGGCCATCATCGGTGGGCGGATCCTTCACCGCAGAGTGCGTCGCGGCCAAGCGGCTGGCCATTCGGGCTCTCAAGACGCGCTCTTTACCCAAGTTTTCTCGGAGCTGCGCCTCGCTTTTGTTTTTCGGATTGTAGTAAACGTCCTCTTCGTCCTTCATGTCACTTTCGGCGGTGCGCATTTTGACGAGCGTGGTCAGTAACTTGAACGCGTCGTCCATGTACGCGACGTCATCACCGTACGGTAGTTGCGAAATTCGTTGACGAGGAAGAACTAGCTCGTCGGATGCGACCACCGGCTGCGAAGCGTCGTCAGAGGCATCGGTATCGCTGCTAGACGCCGGCGCCGCTTCTCTGGCTCGCTTGTCTCCCAGCGTTGGAAAGCTGGAACCGGAGGCGAGGGGCGTGTGCGGCGGCCCATGGTCCTCACTCAAGATGCCTGCGAGGGCAGTCCCCTCGATCTTGATCAGGTCCTCCTCTCCCAGTTGCAAGCCGGTGAGCGCGGTCACCACTTCCTGTGTCATTTTGAACCGTCCTTCGCCACTCGCGTTTGGAAGCTTCATTCTACTATCCACAAAAGCAACGATTCCCTGGGCGGCAAGCGGGTTGCTTTCCCGGAGAAAGTCGAACAACTCCATTGGGGACATGTTCGTCATGCGCGCGACGCCTGATGGCGACAAACTTCCAACTGCAACCGAGGGAAGATGGCAACCCGCATGAAGAAGCAGGATATACTGAACAGCCAAAGTAGCCTTGGCGTTCAACCCAAGCTTGCCACAAAGTCTGATGACTCGTGGTAACGGAGACAACGCCAGTCGCGCGTGCATGTGCGCTTCGGCATCATCGGCCAGCGCAGCAACGATCGACGCCACCTCGTTCGACGTCAGTTGTAGAGATCGTATCGTGTTGGCCGCCGCAGGTCCGGAAGTCATCGCTTGGACGCAAAAGCCCCAGGAACGCACGACGAACACAGCCTCCAAAAATTTTAGGTAATCATTGTCGCACGAAAATGGGACACTTGCTGAAGAAGCTGCGAAAACGTCGTGTGTGCCGTGCGATGGCAGTATGCACAGAGCATACAGCTCCTCTCCGTAGTGCTTGTTGTGTGGCGAAAGGCTCCTGCTTGAAGCACGGTCAATTGTCCACGACGCTTGGATGACCGAAAGCCACTTGGTCATGGACTCCTCAAACATGGGGGGCATTTGCCGATTGGGCATGCTGGAACTGCAACCTCTTACAGATAAACGCTACCCAACAAAGAAAGGACAGTATCAGCCAACGGGCAACACGGCGCCGATACACACATGATTTCTAAATGGTTTGTGAAGGGCAATTGCTGATGGAGTGACCTGACACACCGCACCTGTAGCAACCCCCTTGACTTAAAAAATCGTCGAGGGTATCGTCGTTCATGGCTGCATCGAAGCGAGTTGCAACGTGAGGTGCGGAGCACAACAAGGTGGAGGTCGCAAGTTTCAAGGACGCCTGGGAAACCTCTGCGTCGCCCACGTCGGTAGTGTCTGCTTCGCCTTCGTGAGAAAAAGGTTGAGCATTGATCTCGCTGGGCAACTCGTCGTCCGTGATGTCGAGCAAGCGTAGCGCATGCAAGAAGCGTCGTTGTCGCGCCAAGCCCATCTCGTGCCAATTCCACGACTTACGGCGTCGTCGCATGAAGACCAATAGCGGCCCCATGACATCGGGGTCGATCGTATCCCCAAAATTCACGACGATTGGGTCCGCCAAGTTCAGTGGTCGATCAAATGTAATTGCCTGATCGGTGGGACACAAGGTGTCAAGCGAGCCCGCCAGGCACCTGCGAAAGAGCCCACTGTGTCGTTCGAAAACGTCAACGGTCGTTTCAAAGCGTTGACCTTTGCAGAGGCATTGCACACGACGACCTGCAGGCTGCATGGTTCTCTATCTCTGTTTCATCATTCCACGTGCATCAACGGCAGCGGGATGACACAGATCAGCGAGGCATGAGTGTTTTCGATGGCATCGGAAAGCAACATAGTGTACACAGAAACTAAAAATCGGTATCGGCCGCATCGGCGTCAACTGTCACCTTCTTCCGGAAGCGCATTTTGTACAGTCCATTTTTGTAGTTGACTTCTGGTTTGCCGTCGAAAACACCGCGAACCTCAGCCACCCAAGTCATGTCGCCGACTCGTCGAGTGCACTTGATTACCGTGGCAGACATCGTATCGACGAGCGACGGAACAGTCGTCGACACTGAAACGTGATACCCAAACTGCGTCAGTGAAAACTTCGACTTGAATGCCTTCGATGCATGAAGCCCAGGAACCTCGAGGGTGATGTTGTAGTATTCGTCCGTTTCCACAATTTCGTACTTCATCTCGGTCGCGGCCAACCCGCTCAACGCAGCACTGTCGACAATCGTTTCATAGGAAAAAAGCTTTTTCTTCATGACTTCAAGTTTTGAAGAAATGTCATCTTGCTCTGAATTGCGGCTGCTGTGCCAATCCGCGAATTCGCGAAAACTGATCTTGCCATCTCCACTCCTATCAAGACGAGCCAGGGCATTGGCGGCCTCATCGTCCGTCAGCGAAATGTCGAGTCGTTTGCAAAGGGTGGCGAATTCGTTTTTGTCCACAAAACCGCTGCGGTCGGCATCGATCGAGTCGAATGCGGTGCGAAGTGCGGCGTTCTCCGACATCTGACGAGTATCTTCGTTTCAACACAACAACAGCAAACGCATCGAATAAAAAGCGGCGATGGGCACTGGAGCATAGAACGGGAGATTGACTACTGTCACTTTTTCCTGCGAGTACTCGGCAGGTGCTCAGTCGCAAGTGATTGCATCAAGTCACTATGCAAGAGTAAGTCTTCAGCCAAGGAAATGTCAACACGTTGGATTCCAAGTGGATTTTTGTCACGGGTGCTTCTGTTGTCGCGTGCCTCGGTCGCTGCGACCTTTGGCGAAAGTGATGAGGTCGGTGTCGCTTCGGCGGAAGGTTTTACCGCTCTTTTTAGCGATGCGGGATGTCCTTCCTGATCTCGGAGACAAAAAATTTGATTTCGGAAGGGTGCCCCGCCACGAGCGGTGGTGTCGACTTCCAGGCAGTTGTAACGCACGACCGCGACACCAACGAGGCGAAGAAGAGACATCCAATACTGCCGCCGTCTCAGTTGTTCACCACAATGAGCGAGGAGGTTACTAGCTTCGGTGATGGTATCGTCTTGTGCAACCATCGGCAAGGATGCGCGACTTTCGACAGGAATGTGAGCTGTTTCCCTTTGCACTGGTGACACACGATGTTTTCTTGTGGTCAGCCCTTCCAGCACCGCACTATCTTTTTTCGACGGCATCGGTCGTTGCAGCAAGAAAAATACTGGAATTGAATCCGTCAGCCACGATGCACTAATGCGATTGGCTACGCCGTCTTGCGGTTTCACACTTGAAAAGACAAGCGCTTGTGTTCCTGATGGTTTCAAGAAGCGGACAACGTCGACGGACATCTTCATGGAAAACAGCGCCACCAGCATCCACAGGTGCCAGGATCGCTCGTCTGGCAGAAGTATCGTTCCGGGACGGCCACTGCAACTGTTACGAAGCACGGAAAGAATGTAAGGGCAATACGACAAGATCGGCAAGGTGAGAGGAAATGACGAAACCGCCTCCATGGCAGCGTGCAGCAATCCTGAAACGAACGACGCTGGTGATTGCTGATTCGCGTTGGAACGACGTTTTTCAACGTTTTCGCGCGGCTGGGGGGAACCGCAGTCGGTCAAAATTCCCTTGAGGATGAAGATGTAGACTTCACCGTCCATAAGATCGTCGCGAGGTAACAAGACAGTCAGGTTGGAGCCTGCCTCACTGAGTACGGAATTCGTCCAATGCACCAGGAACGCTTCTACGTTGTCATGGAGTTCCCGGAGCAGGCCAATATCTCGGCAGCCGGTTGTCGGCGTTTCATCATTGGACGAAATTGTGTGCAGTTGGCACATGGTCGCTTCGATGCACGAAGCGTCGCTGAGAATCACTGACGACATCGCGGGAAGGTCTCTGAGCATGGTATGGAGCCCAAACCCATGCCATAGCTGCTGCCAGTGCCTCGATTCTGTCGTCGCTTGCGATAACCTGCTTGCAAGTAATCGAACATCTGCAGTCCTTTGCTGAATGTCGGACGATAGGCTTTCAAATTGACTTTCTCGCAAGTTTCGTTCTTCTTCCAGATGTAACCGCAACCGTGCGTTTTCGCGTTGTTCCGCTTCCGCGCCGTGATGCAGCGCATGTTGCAAGGAGTCTGTCAGCGAACTGACGCGATCCGTAAGGCGTTTTGATTCATCCCGGGTCTTTCGCAAGCTTGCACGGGTCGCTGCAGTTCTCCAACACGTGAAACTGCGTCGTAGGGTGTGTCGAACATTACGACGTCCAAAGAAAACATCTTTCGACGCGCGAGCGATTCGTTGCCGGTTGCTTTGCTTCCTCCAAGCGGTGAAGCACCGCTGCAATTGAACCAACGACGCCTCGTTCGATCTTCGCGAAAGCAATCGTTCAACATCGCAAAACGCGGCTCGTTGGCGACTCCTCGAGGCAACCACATCAGTTAGCTTGCGCTTCGAAACTTCAAGTTCCTCGAAACTCAATCGGTGCTGATTCAAATACAAGCCTAGCTCGCGCACGAACGACTCGCTGTGCTGGCTATCACTGTCAAGTGGGCCACCGAGTGCGCGATTTTCGAGCATCCCGTCCAGGATAACATCTCTGAGGTCGCACCAAAGTTGGGCGAGCACCGCATCTGCAGCGCTTCGGGACATTCGACGGCTCACGAACTCCATCAGTAGGACAGACGTCAACGCGGCAGCACGACTATTGATTGCTCGAGCGCCGTCAAGAACACAGAGTGCCCAGCGATTAACGCTGCGAAAGGAGTCCAACGACGACAATTGACCTTCGAACAGCTTCAACCACTCGGGCAATTCAATCTCGCGCTGCAACGGTTCTGTGACGCCGTGCCTGAGTTGCCGAATACGGTCAGTCGAAACGCGAGTCGAGGTTCTACGACAAGCAAGCGGCGGATCTGCGCGGCACTTCGTTGGTGGCAACGGTCTTATGAGGAGCGACTGATCGTGCGATGTCAACTGTGCATATGTAGCGTTAACAAGAGTGCGAGCATCAAACGTTTCAGCACGCAACTGTCGAGCGTTGTTTTCCGCTTCAGCTGCTGCAACCCGCCCGTCCGATTCCAATTGGGAAAAGTAAACGGTGTCGTCGACGGGAATTTCATCTCGAAGGCGAGCCTGCGCCTCGCGGCGTGTGATCGGCGGAACATAGTCACGAACGGCTGACGACATTCTGCTTTCAATCTAGCGGGACAAACGCCGAAACGCGTTGATAGAAGCAAACACGAAATGACAAACCGTTCGCCCAAAGTGAGTTGTGCCTAAGTGAG
>ERZ1292625.3282-Hain-H41-01um-R1-3282-length-13416-cov-18_pt1 | contig 13416 bp, 11 predicted proteins | sample MGYA00564400_ERZ1292625 | MGnify/ENA primary metagenome ERZ1292625 (study PRJEB36523, sample SAMEA6512639) | groundwater metagenome | collected 2019-01-08 | study: AquaDiva: Metagenomics assemblies of 32 groundwater samples | reverse complement strand
CAAGCGCGCGGGGGAATTTTCCGACCAAGTTATGAATTGTGCCCCCGGTAGGAATCGAACCTACATCACAAGCTCCGCAAGCTTGTGTCCTATCCATTGAACGACGAGAGCGACGATTGCCGGACCAGTATACCTGATTATTGCTCTTTTTACAATATTGTGCCCTAATTGCTGCATATACCGCTGATGCGGGAGGGGCTTGACGAAATATCATAATCGGTGGTATAATTAAGGAAAGGCTTCAGAAGAGGCCGCCAATTGTACCAACAAATATCCCTCCATTATGAGCAAAAAAGCCATTGTTATCGGCCTTTTCGCAGCAATCCTAGCCTCCCAGGTCGTGGGCGTCGCCGGTGCCAGTGCGGATGTAGTAATCTGGCCAAGCCTGTATTGTTCGCCCGCGGCTCAATCCGTGGCAAGTGGCGAATTCGTGGGTTTTACCGCCTATAACCAAAACGGTTCCGGTCAGCTGTCGTGGACCGCTGTTGGCGGAAATCCGTCATACGGCTACGGCACTACCCTTGGAACCCGGTTTTACACCGGCAGTATCAATGAGACCCGCTTGGTATCCGTTACTGATGGCTACCAGACTTCCACCTGCGCGGTGTATGTCTACAATCCGGCACCGACGCCGACCTGGACTCCCACGCCGACTCCATACCAGTATCTGCAATGCTCTCCCTCATACACGACCGCCAACTCTGGCGACTTGATGACCATGCAAGCGTGGGGCGGTAACGGGATCTACTCGTGGAGCGCCGTTGACGGCAATCCGACGAATGGTTACGGCTCCAGCTTCTCAACCCGCTTCTATAATTATACGGGGTATGCGCAGAACCGCATTATTACCGTTACCAGTGGCAATCAGTCGGCTGTTTGCACGGTACTGGTCAATGGCAGTTATGTAACGCCGACCCCGACAGTGACTCCGGTTCCTACCGCCCGTGTCGAGCTACGCATGCTCGGCCGCAATGTGACCCGCGGTCAGACCGGCGAGAACGCCAGTGTCCGTGCCCGCAGTGGCGATACGCTGGACTTGATTATCCGCATCCGCTCGACCAACGGCTCCTATCTCTCGAATGCCTTTGTCACCGATGTGTTGCCGGCCGGCTTGTCGTACATCCCCCGCTCCACGACTCTCAACGGGTATGAGGTGGCCGACGGTATCACGAGCTCCGGTATCTTTGTTGGCATACTGCCACAGAACTCGGAGACTATGCTGAAGTTCTCTGTCCGTGTTGACGCGGCGTATGTTCCCGCATGGGGCACCGTTCTTGTCAACAATACCGCGCAAGTCCGTGCGGACGGTTTGGCAGTCATGTCGGTTCAATTTCCCATCACGCTGGGCCAGAACCTGACCCTTGCCACCGCGTCTGCCGTGAAGACCGGTCCCGCCGACTCCGTATGGTTGGCACTGCTCATCTCGCTGTTGGTGACCGGCGCATATGCCGCATACACCCGCACCGATGTGTTCGGCCGCCGCACGGCGCTTGCGGAGGTTAGTCGCCTTTCGCGTTCGTTCGGTTTGAACTTCTCGAAATAAACCACCCGCAACAGTTACGAAATGAAAACATCCCCATCACGGGGATGTTTTCATCTGGTATACTGCATACATGCGCTTACATCACCGGGGCAGATTGATTGCTTTTCGGCTGCTGGTTATTTTTGCGACCACCTTCACGGCGGCGTTTTTCCTGTTGAACATCCGGTTCGTGGAGAAGAATGTGCAGTACCTCATCGCGCCCGGCACCATCAGAACACGCGATTCGCTGGGTGATGCCATCCGGCTCTTGCCGCTTGCGCAAAATGTTCGTCCGAAACCATTGTCAGACCGCGCCACGCTGGTCATCGACAGCATCGGCGTGCGCGCGCCGATTGTGTTCAATGTGCCCGACAACAACGATCTCATCTACGATAATCTGGAGAAGGGCGTCGTGCATTACAGCAACACCGCCAAACCAGGCGAGCTCGGAGCCGCCATCGTGCTGGGCCACAGCTCGGCCTACCCCTGGTACAATGGCGACTATGGCGCGGTGTTCGCGTTGTTGAGCAAACTGAAAGTCGGCGACCGTTTTTATGTGCAGTACGATGATAACCGGTCGTTCGTATACGAGATGAGGCAGGCCATCATTTTCAATCCGTTCGAGAACGACCAACGCCTGACCGATATCGAAAATGCGACCGGCAGCAGCCTCATCCTCATCAGTTGTTACCCCGTCGGTACCAATTACAAGCGCATTGCGGTGCAGGCGATGTTGGTGCAAATATAAACACAGAGGTATACTAGAATCGAAGCCACGAGTTATTAGCCATTAGTACAGAATGAACTGGGAGTCTATTCAACAATTCTTCCGCGATAATCCCCGTGCCTGGCTTGTCGGCGCCGCTGCGGTGCTGACGCTCCTCCTATCCATCTGGGGTATTTGGGGCGGATTCTCCCTGCAATTCAGTAAATTTTTTGCCTACAACCCCGCTGATTGCGTTGACGGCGATTGCGATAACGATGGATACATAAATCCCGGAGCATCATGCGCGAGTTCGGTTCAGTCGGGATGCTTGGATCCCAACGATGCCGATGCGGGCGTCCTGGGAACCACACCGTATGGTCAGTGTCCGCACACCTGCGCGGAGGTTACCGGCGGCGGAGGGCAAGCGCCTACCCCGACCCCGACCCCGACCACAGCCCAGTTTTGTGATGAGGGATTTTGGAACATTCGGTCAAATGAAGACTGGAGTCCCGAATGCGTTGAGGGGCAGAGCAATATCAACCCCGCCTCGGCATACTGGGTACAGGCGAATGTGGACGCATGTCACCCGAAAGATCTGCACCTTGTCTGGCGCGCCGACCACCGGAACAAAGCAAGTTGCGATCCGCGTTTGGGAGCAACAGAATCTCTCGGCAAGGGCATCACCACCGATGTGACCGGTTTTGTAAGCAACGATTTGTCCAATGGTGTCGCGGGCACCGCGCGGATGACCTATGATCCGGCCGCTTTCAATTGTGGCAGTATCCATATGTACGGGGCCTTTTGGAGCGGCGGGCAGGGCCAGGAGACCGGAGACGGCTGGCATTTAGTATTCAATTACGGAAAAGATTGCGGAGCCGCAACGCCACCACCCGGGCCAAAACCCGGAGCGGCCGTGCTGAAGGTGACCTGCACCGGAACGCAAGCAACGCTGACATGGAACATCCCCGCCGGGGCAACGGAAAATGTCATCAGGAAAATTGTGAACGGCGCGACCCAGGTGGAAGCATTTTCTGACCCTACGAAAACAAAGACGACATTCACCGAGACATTCGTGCCGACAACACAATATTTGCACAAGAGTTCTCCCAGCACGATTTCGAATGTCGTGCAGTGTCCGAGTGGTGGCACGACGCCGGGTCCGGTAGTCACCCCGACTCCGGTATATCCCCCATTGCAGTGCGCGCCCATCAATCAGACAGTTGCTGTTCGGCAAAATGCGACCGTGACTGCAGCCGGTGGTAGCGGCACCTATCAGTGGTCGCTCACCGGTAGCGGCGTTCAGCAGGGAGGGACCGCCACATCAGTTGATGTTTCCTACACCGTTTCCGGCCAGAAAGTTGTGCGTGTTTCCAGCGGAGGACAAACCGCCACCTGTGTGGTAACGGTCACCGGTACCGGAGGCGAGGCGCAATCCATGCTGACGGTCACCAAACGCGGTATCAATGCTTCCACCGGTTCCGGCACCGGCTCTTCCGCTATCAGCATCAATCCCAATGAGATTGCGCAGTTCACGGTAAACATTACCAATACTGGCACAACGGCCGCCGCCGGTCTCCGTGTTCTTGATACCTTGCCGCCAGGCATGTCGTATCGCGCCGGGTCCACAACGATAAACGGGCAGGCGATGCCGGTTGATGCCATTACCACGAGCGGCCTTGCGCTTGATGCGCTGGAACCCGGAGCCAATGTGAATATACAGTGGATGGCAACGGCTGATACTACCGGACAACTTGTAGTGGGCCCCAACCAATCCCAGCCACGCGTGGTAGTGACCGCAACTGATAGTGCCGATACTTCGGCCGACATGAGCGTGACGGTCTACGGTTCCAGCTTTGCCGGAGGCACAGGAGGAGCCGGAGGTGGGGCTGTCGGCGGAGTGGAAACGGGTCCGGGAGACGCGGTGACCATTGCACTGGTGATGGCGGCCGCTCTGACTCTGCTCTACAGCGGCTACACCCGTTCTGCCGCATACCGCCGTCATGAAGCGGACACTGTCAGCCGCGATCAGGGGCCGATGGATTTCAGAAGCTGACACGGAGTGTGGATATGTCGCTGTGCTGGTAATCTCCCTTGTACTATAATCAAGGGAGATTACATTTTCTGAAATGTCCGGTAATACCCGCACAACTATTCTCGCGTCGGTTGTTGTCGTGCTTTTCCTTGCATTGGGCGCGTGGTGGTACTTTGGGTTCAGCCTTGACTTCATGAGGTTCTTTGCCGCACCGGCGTATCTCGGTCCTCCGGACAGGGCCACCATCGTGTCCTGCTCACCCGCTACGCAAACGGTACAGGCCGGCGCGCTCGCAACCCTTACGACCGTGAAGGGCTTTGAAGCGGCGCGTTGGTATGCACCGGAAGGAAGTCCTGCGACCGGGCAGGGGTTCACCTTCTCCGTCACCTATGCCACTGCGGGAATCAAGAAAGTTACCGTTGAGGCCGAACGAGCCGGCAGCCCTGTGTATGTAGATAGTGTTGCCTGTACTGTGGTAGTGACTACACCGGTCCTCGATCAATAATATGGATAAATCCGGATTTTTCTCATCGCTGGGAGCATACCTGAAAGCGAACATGAAGTTTTTTCTTGTGGTACTGCTCATTCTTGTGTCCACATTCGGATACTTCTGGTACCGTTCGGGGTTCACATTCGATTTCAGCCGGTTTTTTGCGGCAACGCAAATATCGTTTGATGTTACCCCAGCGCAAGTGGCTCCGGGGCAAACGGTGCATATTACTTGGGATGCAACCGGCCATGGCGCTATTGGATGTACAACGGTTGCCGGTAATTTCGATACGAATTCTGCCATTGTGGGCTCTGCCGACGAGACCATTAGCCCGACAACAACTGCGGCAACTGTCGGTTTTCGTGTGGACTGCTTTAATCTTGCCGGTGATTTTGTTGCATATGGTCAAGGTGAGATAGCGATTGTCCAAGGGAGTGCGCCTGCCTGTAGTGGTGACTCCGATTGTTACGATCCCGAGGGCTGTGTCCGTCCAGTATGCCGAAATCCTGGCACGCCAAATGCGTCTTGTGGCACAAGCTCGGACGCGTGTGTATTGCCCACCACATCTCCGGTGGTACCCTCGTGTGAGAAGGCAAATATTCGTACTGATGTTCCGAGCATTAATGTAAACGGAAACCCCGCGACCTCTCGAGTGAGAAACGAAAATACCGGCGAGTGCGTTATCACGCTTGTTTCATATAACATCCGGTCAGACGGGGGTGGTGTTGCTCCGCACTACATTGATCAGCAGACCATTTACAGATCAACGACGATTACGGTCGGTCCTGGACAGACAGGAAATCTTTCCGTCGGTCTGCCGGACTGCTATTCGCAAGTCGATGTGGTGATTGGCGACCCGCTTCCGCAGCCGCGTTACTCTCCCGGCTATTTTTTAGGAGTGGAATTCTGGGATGTTGGCGACGCGGACGGCACGCAGCATTATTGCAATGAGGGCGCCATATCTACCCCGACACCAACCTTGACAACATCGCCTACCGCGACACCCTCAACAACGGTTACACCACAACCACTGGTCTGCACTCCGGCCTCACAAGTAGTTGCATTAGGATCTCCTGCGACCATGGTTGGTTCGGGCGGGACAACACGATCCTACGGGTGGTACGCGCCCGGTAGCGGCACCGCTACGGGCGGAGGCGCATCGTTCATCGCAACCTACGCAACTCCCGGCGAGAAGACGGTGACGATGACGAGCGGAGGTGATCAGGCGACCTGCCAGGTTATTGTTCAGGTCGCAACTCCGACTCCCTCGGCTTCCGTTACGCCAAGCGCAATGGTCAGTCCAACATGTCAGCCCCGGCCCGCATGTTTAGATGCTACTCCCCGATGTCTGATGCCGGAACCTGCTGGGGGCTGGTGTCCAACTCCGACGCCAACCCCTTCGATCACTACTCCCCCGCCGACGACCCCCTTACTGACACTACAGAAGATGGTGCGCAATGTTACGCAGGGGTCCGCGGAAGGCGACAGCGCAAACGCGAATCCCGCCGAGTCGGTTGAGTTTTCTCTCCGTGTTTCGTCGGTCGGTACGGGCGCCGTGACAAATGTACTGGTGCGCGACGCACTTCCCGCTGGCCTTTCCTACATCCCCGGCTCTACCACCGTTGACGGTGCGCCAGCATCGGATGGCATTATTTCCACCGGTCTGAATCTGGGCGACATGTCTCCCGGCCGCACCATCACTATCCGGTTCCGCGCTACGGTTGCCGCCACCACATTCTTTGCCTCCGGTACGAGCGTGCTTACCAACACTGGCTATGCCCGCGGTTCCAATGCGCCTGAGGTCAGTGATGTCGCATTTGTGACAATTGTGAACGCTCCGCAAAATCTCACGATGTCACTGGTGAAAATGGGCCGCAATGTTACGCGCGGCGAGACGGGCGAACGGACTCCGGTGCTCTCTTCTCCCGGCCAGACAATCGAATTCATTCTCCGCGTTCGCAACACATCGAACGCATCGCTCACGAATGTCATGCTTCGCGATATCGTACCCACAGGCATTACCGCTATTCCCGGAAGCGTACGGGTTGGTGGTGCAGTCGCCTCCGATGCGCTCTTCGGCGCCGGGTTGAACCTTGGGACGCTCGCTGTCGGTCAGGAGGTAGTCGTTATTTTCTCGGGACGCGTTGCGGTTGCATCTGAACTCCCCGCAGGAACTACTACACTCATCAATACTGTACAGGCAACGGCAATCGGAGTTGGTATGCTCACCGTCCAGCTTCCCGTCATTATCACGAGTACAGCCGTCGTTGTCCCTCCGGTTGATACCGGGCCGGGAGAAACCACTGTGTTGGCCCTCATCATTTCGGGCATCATCACTTTGCTGTATGTCGGCTACACCAGCACCGACACCTATCGCCGTCATGAAGTTGGCGAGCTGGTGAAAGAATCAAAAGACGAACCATTCAATTTCGGCCGCTAATTTATGAACGAAAAACTACTAGCAATCAAAGCAAGCATCTCCGCGTCGCTTCGGCGGACGCAAGCTTTTTATTCTTCCCACCGTACCCTGCTTTTGAGCGGGCTGACGGTGTTGAGCATCCTGCTCATCGTCTGGGCTCGCCTTGGCTTTACTGTCCAAGTCGGCCAATTTTTCGCAGCTGGTGAATGTAGCACTCTCGGTGGTTCCTGTCAGCTTCCCAGCAGTTGCACGGCTGGCGGCGGTCAACAATCGGCTGACTCTCCTGCGAACATAGATTGTTACACTATGAACACGGAGCAGGTCTGTTGTGTGCCAGCAGCCGGAGCTCCGCCGTCGAGTACGACATGTGGGTTTGCTGACAGGACGAATCCTGCATGTGCGTGTAATGCGACTACTCGAGTAAATATGTGCCATGTTTGCACACCATCGTATCAGGAAGGAAACACAGACTATAGCGATGCGGATTATACCGCGTGGGACAACACGGGCCTTTGCCGTCCTTCTTGTCCGGATTCGCGGTTTCCCTATCAGACAGAGCGGACAAAAACAGATGGGACAGCATTTCCAATGCCGCAGGCATGCGTGGAGAAACCTTCCGACTGTCCGAGTGGGTATTATGCCGTCGGTAATACGCAGTGCGCATCTGATTCGGCCACTCCGACACCTGCCGGCACGCCAGCTCCCGCACCGGGAGGCAGGCCGGCTGCAGCGGTGTTAACGGTATCCTGCACCGGTACAACGGCGAAGCTGGATTGGAATATTCCCTCCGGCATCATAGAGAATGTCATCCAGAAGAATATCAACAACCAGGGATGGCAGATTGCGTATTCCGACCCAACCAAGACCGTGAAAACATTCTCGGAATCGTTCGTCGCAACGACCGTGTACCGTCACAAGACCGATCCGAATGTCGTTTCCAATTCGGTGCAATGCCCGAGCGGGGCCGCCACGGCGACACCGACTCCTATCGTGCAGATCCCATCGGTACTTACGGCGATTTGTGGCGCAACACAGAACAAGCTCGACTGGACCCTACCGGCCGGGCATGACTCCAACAGCATTCAAAGAAAATTAGGAGTCAGTGGCCCCTGGACAACCATTGGAACCGGATTCACACTCACGGCACCCGTATCGTTCACCGATACGACCATACAAGCCGGACAAACTTATATCTACCGTCACAAGGCGTGGGCTAGCACACCGTCCAATGAGGTGACTTGTCCGAGTCCCACTCCGACGCCGACCGTAACTGCAACGGTGACGGTTTCTCCTTCGCTCTCCCCCACTCCTGCACCCGGTCCATCTTTCATTCTTGCACTAAGCGGCCGCAATGTGACGACAGCGAGTACTCCATCGGCAATCGTGCAGGCGCAGGGCGGCCAGCAAGTAGAAGTTATTATGCTTGTTCGCAACACGCAGACGACACTCAACAATGTCGTGGTGCGCGCAACACTTCCGGCCGGTCTCACCTATGTTGCCGGTTCGACATCGGTTGTCGGCATACCGACTGCCGTTGAATCAATCACCACTGGCGGCCTTTCTCTGGGAGTGCTTGGGCCACAACAGGAAACAACGGTGGTCTTTCGTGCACGAGTTGTCGGCTCTTCGTTCGTTGTCGGCACGACGCAGGTTGAAATTGCAGTGAGTGCTAGCGCAGATGGCGCAACTCAACAAAACGGAGTATTGCCCGTCGTTGTTACGCGTGCCGTGGCAACTGTTCCGGGTACAGTCAAAACGGGTCCTGGGGATGCAGTATTGGCGGCACTGCTGATGTCCGCCATCATGACGCTGTTGTATGTGTCCTACACGCACACTTCCGCTTACAAACGCAAAGAAATCGAAGCCATCACCCGCAATCGTGACCCGATGGACTTCCGCAGCTAGCCTTGTTCTCCTTCCTTCGTTTGCCGCTCCGCCGCAGCGCCGTCTCGCTGCGCCTTCGCGTAGCCGCTTCGGCGAAGCAAGGCCACCCCGATAGCTTCCGCCCGCCCGGGCATACGCCGGGTCCCGGTGCATGCGTCGTCATCGCTGTTCGCTCGGCTTTGGCACAGCAAGCGACCCTGCGCATACCCAGGCGGGCGGACTCACGACAAAATCGCATCCTACGAGGTTGAACTTCATAAACCAAAGAAAGCGCTGTAAGCGCTGTCTGTTACGGAGCCAGCCTATTCTTGCCAAAGGGTCCCAAAAGGCCCGCTTTCATTCGACTCTGCTCCGTGGTATTGATAGAAGGCATGCCAATGAGAGTATCTGAACCGCAGAATAATGCATTTGATCTCGCAACGCCCATTACGCGGGTGCGTTCGGTTGGTACACGGAGTGCCGCGCGTCTGGCGAAGCTCGGCATCAAATCGGTGCGTCAACTGCTGTGGCACCTTCCCGCCCGCTACGAAGACTACAGTCTGGCGGTTCCCATTGCTGATGTTATTCCGGGGCAGAAGCAGAGCATCCAGGGCGAAGTTATTTCCATTGTTAGTCGCCACATCTGGCCACGGCGGCTCACTATCACGACCGCGACTTTGCGGGACGATAGCGGCGCTATCCGTGCCGTTTGGTTCAATCAGCCGTACCTGGAAGAAACACTGACGGAAGGAACATTGCTCTCGGTCGCCGGCAAAATGGTACTGGATAAACGCGGGCTCTATATTTCTAACCCAATCTACGAAAAAATCGCAACTCGCAACTCGCAACTTGAGACTTCAGCTCTGCGGCACACGGGCCGCCTGATACCGATTTATCCCGAAACCGAAGGCGTGACTTCAAAATATCTGCGATTTCTCATCCAGCCTCTTCTGGAGAGTCTTGTGATACCCGATCCCCTGCCTGCGGCCATCCGTCGCCAGTACGACCTCACCGATTTGACCGACGCGATTAGGACGATTCATTACCCCGACACGGAAGAAGCGGTTCCTGCGGCGCGCGACCGTCTCGCATTTGATGATTTGCTTCTGCTCCAACTGAAAGCGCTTCGCGAACGGCGGCAGATAAATAAACTGCGCTCGGTGCGCATTCCGATGGACGCGGCATACATGCGCATGCTGGTTGCGACCCTGCCGTTCACGCTGACGAAAGACCAACGGGTCGCAACGCTGGAGATTCTGCGCGACATGGAGCGGGTGTATCCGATGAACCGGCTCATGGAGGGTGATGTCGGGTCGGGCAAAACGGTTGTAGCCCTGCTTGCGGCGCTGCATGGAGCCCGTCTCGGGCACCAGACGGTACTGCTTGCTCCGACCGAAGTACTCGCCCTTCAGCACTATCGCACACTGCGTACGCTTGCCGGTTCTGCAGATATTCACACCGTGCTTCTGACCGGCTCCACCGCATGCGTAGATGACCGTATCACGACCAAAGTTGCCGCGAAGCGCGCGGTCAGTACTGGACAGGCGCACATCGTGGTCGGCACGCACGCGGTTATCCGCGACGATGTACGATTCAAAGCACTCGCACTGGTGGTCATCGATGAACAGCACCGTTTTGGCATCGAGCAACGCGCCACGCTGATGAAATCAGACCGTCATACATCGGGGCTGGTTCCGCACCTGCTTTCCATGACGGCGACCCCAATCCCCCGCACACTGGCGCTGACCATTTTCGGCGACTTGGATATTTCTATTATCCGGGAAAAACCAAAAGGCCGGCAACCGATTGAGACATCGGTCGTATCATCCGCACAACGCCCACAAGTATGCGACTTCATCCGCCAGCAGGTGCACGATGGCCGGCAGGTCTTCGTCATCTGTCCTGCCATTGAGCCTTCATCGCCAATCGTACCGACACACGCATCGAAGACGCCAAAGCAGGCCAAGCTATCAGCCCTTTGGGCGCAGGTGAAGGCGGTAGAGGAAGAATACAGGCGCTTATCGAAAGAAGTGTTCCCCGACCTGAAGGTCGCGATGCTCCACGGTCGCATGAAGCCCGCCCAGAAACAGTCGGTGATGCGCGAATTCAAAGAAGGCTGGCACGATATTCTGGTGTCTACATCGGTTATTGAGGTCGGCGTCGATATTCCCAACGCATCAATTATGGTTGTCGAGGGTGCCGATAGGTTCGGGCTGGCGCAACTGCATCAATTCCGCGGGCGGGTTGGCCGCGCCGAACACCAGTCCTACTGCTTCCTGTTCTCTACCGATGACACGATTGGCAATCGCCGTTTGCAGGCGATGACGAAAACCGATGATGGGTTTCTGCTTGCCGAACAGGACATGCGCATCCGTGGGCCCGGCGAATTTTTCGGCATCAAACAGTCTGGTCTGCCAGACCTGACGATGGCCGCGCTTGCCAATGTCGACCTCATCAAAAAAGCGCGCACTGCAGCGCTGGCCATCATGAAAATCGACCCCGATCTGAAGCGCAATCCTCTCCTGGCGGCACAACTGGAATCAATACGCCGGTTCTCGCATTTGGAATAGTCTGAAAATTACACTCTCTGCTCGGAATAGATGCGGTCGAGCCAAGGATAGCCCGTGGCAATCTGTTGCTTGATAAAATCAGACTCCTCACTTGGCAGATTGAGAGAATCGAGGAACTCAAGAAAACCTCTGCGGATATCTTCGATGCCTACCTTGAGCGTCTTTGACCAGATGGTCTCCGCAAGCCGCCAGAAACGGAGGATAGTCCCCTCACGGCTGGCACACACGGCAAGCAGGTTTTCTTTGGGAAGGCTGTCAAGCTCGGGGCGATAGGTACGCCAACGACCTTGCTCATCGATTTCCTTTGGTCCGAATAGGTCTACGAAGTACAGTGTTCCATCGATGTCCGGTACTACATTTGCGAGCTTCAAATCCAGCCCATGAGGTAGGGCGGTCACACCCTGACCCGCGAGTTGGCGGCGCTTCAACGACGATTGCGGGTAACGCGCAAGCGTTTCGAATGTTTGACGGATAATGTTCCAGCGCAGGAAGTTTGGCTGCTCCGGGTTCCCGAATATCTTTTCCCCGTCACCACGGCCGACCCGTTGTTCATAGGAGAATATCTGGCCCTCGCCTTCGTGCAAGAGCGTGCGCGTGTAGTAGGCGGTTGGGATGCGCCATCCGAAACGGGCGAGTTCGTCGCGATACGGGATGAGGCGTGATTCCAGGCTCTTTGCGGTATCGAGGCTCAATTGTTTTCCTGCGCCCATGCGTTTGAATAGCACCTGTCGCGTAGTATTCTGCTCGGTATATTCAAGAATAGAAACGCGCGACTGGCGTCCTTCGCTGATCCCATCAGGTGGGAGCACGGTGAACGAAACGCGGGGCTCGTCTTTTTCCAGCTCTGACAACTCAAGCGGCGTCGGTTCAAAGAGAGTGGCATGTTTTTTGAAGATATCTCGCCTATCCATGGTGCCAGTATAGCAAAATCTTCAGGCAGGCAGACAAGGGTTGCCGAGCGTCATTTCATTCTACCATTTCGACATACCTCGGATGCGGGGAGCAGATCTATTTTATAGATTTCTTAAAATTTCTAAATACTCGGCAACGGTCATGCCAAGCGTGCGCAGATTGTTGCGAATGACAAAAACCGGAATCGCCGGATATTTGGGGACGATAATCGGACGACTCAAACCTGCCCTGCCCCATGCGCGATGACTCGCCGTTTCACGACGAAAGGTACAGCCGATGAATACGAGGAATCGCTCGAACTCCTTCCAAGAAACAGGAGCGAGCCCCGCCATTATGAGAGCGGGATTTGGAAGGTCTGCGAGTTATGCTCGACAACCACGGGAGGAACCCAATCCTGGGCTTTCCGCTTCCAACCCATTTCGTTCAATACATCGTCAAGCGTCCCCATTGAGTAGGCCTCTTCGAGGAATAAGTTTACCGCCTCTGAAAAGTTCTTTTGCGCTTCCTCAAGAGAGTTTCCGACGGTGGAAAGGTCGAGAGCTGGGGTATGCGCAACAAAAGCATCCCCTTCGCGGAGTATCGTTACGGGCAAAGATAGCTGGAATGTAGGCGTTTTCATGAGCTAAATTGTAGCACGAACTAGGGAGAGTATCAATGCGCCTCGGTCGCTTGAACTATGCTCAAGACGGCTGGACAGCTCGAGCTCGGACCAAGCTTTCGAGAGCATCCTACGACTTTCCGAGCGGAATTTCCAGCGACTCCCGGCTGGTTCCCTATGCTCCGAGCGATGCCTGGAATCAGGTGAGTATATAGATAAGGCGGCATATGGGAGGAGCGGGTACCGAAGCTTGACAAATAACAATCCCAGCGTAGAATACTAGCGGCTAAGAAGTTCATTGAAA
>ERZ1292625.3281-Hain-H41-01um-R1-3281-length-13418-cov-4_pt1 | contig 13418 bp, 12 predicted proteins | sample MGYA00564400_ERZ1292625 | MGnify/ENA primary metagenome ERZ1292625 (study PRJEB36523, sample SAMEA6512639) | groundwater metagenome | collected 2019-01-08 | study: AquaDiva: Metagenomics assemblies of 32 groundwater samples | reverse complement strand
TGCACGCAGACAATATCTACGCGGCCCACTCCCGGCAAGTCAGTTTCTGCAGGGGTTTGCACCTGCGGTGTCTGCGCAGTGCTAGGTCTTCCACCAAGGGATTTTAAAGCACCCTGGTTTATTTGTCCCCAGATTATCAAAAGAAAAAACGCCCCAATCAAAAGCCAAACTATATAAAACAAGGTTGAGAGTACGTCATTGACCTTATGAATCATAGGTCTTGGCGGAAAATTGCCAACGACTGGAGTGCTGCTGATGCTTGTTGTCTTCTTTGGCATACTAGCCGTTTAGCCTACTGGCTTAACCGGAAAAAAGCAAGATGCAGAAATTTATGGTATAAATCAGGGAGGATTAATGGATAAAAAGAAACTGGAAGAATCAAAGAAAAGACTGACGCCCCAGCAATACAATATTTGCTTTCTCAAAGGCACTGAACCGCCTTTTAGCGGCAAATATACCGATAACTTTGCTGCCGGTATGTATCATTGTGTCGTTTGTAACACACCGCTTTTCTACTCCGACTCCAAATTCCACTCCGATTCCGGCTGGCCAAGCTTTGATAGACCTGTCGATCCCAAAAATGTTAAATATGAAGACGACTATAGTCTAGGTATGCACAGAACTGAAATCCTATGCAACAACTGCGGCGCCCACCTCGGCCACGTCTTCGACGACGGCCCCACCGCAACCCACAAACGCTACTGCATAAATTCACTGGCGTTAAATTTCAATGAGAAGGAATAAAAAAGTTTACCCTGAACTTGTCGAGGGAAAGTGCTTGTGTCAAGACTCACCGAAGCGCTAAAATTAGTTCACAATATTATGGCCTCGAACGAACTGACTCATAAAGTCTACAAATAATCTGGATTTGACTTTTGGGTTTTTAGCCCACCAATTTATTGGTTGCGCAAAACCTGAATTGCCTCTTGCAATTTGGGTTTTATTCGGAGTATATTTAAACCTAATTAAAATTTTATGAACTCAAACGGTTTGTATAAATTAAGCCCTTCGGACTTCAAATACCTCTGGGGGGACTGTAAACACTGTTACTACCAAAAGGTAGTAAATGGTATCGAACTTCCATCAATAGGTATTCCAGGTATCTTCATGAAAATGAACAGCCAAGTACAAGCAAAAGTCCAGGGAACTAATCCCCAAAATCTACATCCGGAACTCCCATCAGGAACATTCGAATTACAGGAAAGATATCTAAGCTCCATTCCAATACCGAATAAAAATAGATGTTACATAAGCGGTAAATTTGATTTATTAACCAGATTTGATGACGGAACCCACGGTGTAATTGATCTCAAGATCACCAGTCCCAAGGAGGAGGATTTATATAAATTTAAATATCAACTTCATGCTTATAAATTTGCATTAGAGAAACCCCGGGATGAATCAAAGAGAATGGCGGATCGTATTACAAAAATGGGTCTTTTAGTAATATCTCCTAAAGCTGTAGAGTTTTACAAAGGGAACTTGGTATTTCTTCATGAACCTCAATGGATTGAAATTGAAGAAAATATGGACGAATTTTTCGCCTTCATTGATGAAGTAACTGGAGTTTTAGAAGGCCCGCTACCTAAACCTACAGATAATTGTAAATGGTGCAACTATAGAACTTTATTTAACAATAATTCAGGCATTTCAGAAGATTTGCCATTTTAAAATTAAATAATCTATCTTTTCCTAATTTGACTTTCATCTTTCCCCATTTATATTATGCAGGATAGAAGAAATTTGCGCCTACTGTATAAAAGATGTTGAAGTAACTCGAGAAATTTACAAGAGAATGGTTTTTGAAAAGTGACAAATTTGACTTGCAAGAAGCTTTTTATATAGAATTTACCAACAATTGACGACCGATCGGGGGTGATTTTGATGAAATACACATTTAAGTGTCCGGCTTGCGGTCAGCCTGTAGAAGTAGAAGCCGAGAATGACGATGAAGCAGTCGACAAATTAATGGCAGCCGGAGATGTCCATCAGAAGGAAGTCCACGCCGAAATGCCTCCAATGCCCCAAGACCAGATGAGGAACATGGTCAGGGAACAAATGACCAAGGAACAATCACAAGCAGCGTAAGTTTACTTTACTTCTTCTTTGCAGGAGTCGGTCTAATCTGTACAAACTGGAAATAATTACCGTCAACGTCTGCAAACGTTGAAATCCATCCGTAACCCTCAACGTGATAAGTTGGCTGAGTTTGTTTCACTTTTTCTCGCTTTAGTCTGGCCACTTCTTTTTTAATATCATCAACCTCGATGTTGAAGATAATCATATCGGGATTTTTGTTTTTACCTTTGACCTTTGAGTGATCAATTATATAAAGATTAGGACCCTTACCCAGTTTTAACTCATAAATCTTCTCATTCTTTCCCATCATCCCTTCAAAAGAAACCTTAAGGCCGACTTTATCACGATAAAAAGCGGCCAGCCTTTTGGCGTTTGAAGTAAAAAGATTCAATGCTTCAAGTCCTCGAATCATAAAACTCACCTCCTCACAAGCAGAAAGTATTTGATTGATGATGATAATACATTAAAATTAAATTACCTACAACTATCGATCCTCGCATTCCCTTCCTTTGTCAGGGTAAACGCGAGGATGACAATGTCGAGAGTACCCAAACATAATCCGAAGTGGTAGAATTAAAGTATGCAAAGAGGTATCGCCACATTCACTCTCGATTATGGCAAGTGCCCTCCTTGGTTATTTCAAAGGATGGTCAAGCTTGGTCGGTCAATGACCGAAATTCTGGTTGATCAGTATGGGCCGGACGAGTTTATAAAACGCATTGCCGATCCTGTCTGGTTTCAGTCATTGGGAACAGTACTGGCTTTTGATTGGAACGCCTCGGGGTTAACCACTATCTTAACAGCCGCCCTCAAAGAAGCCATCCGCTATCAAGAAAAAGATCTGGGCATATTTATTTGCGGCGGCAAAGGCAAAACTTCCCGCAAAACTCCCGATGAAATCAAGACCTGGGGAGAAAGACTTTCACTGCCGGCGAGTCACACTCAAAACTTGGTCTACAATTCCAAAATGTCCGCCAAAGTCGACAGTGCTCTTGTCCAAGATGCCTACCAAATTTATCATCACAGCTTTTTCTTTAGCCGATCAGGTGCTTGGGCAGTGGTTCAACAAGGAATGAATCAAGAAAACCAAACGGCACGAAGGTACCATTGGTACAGTAGCGATGTCAAAGATTTAGTTTGTGAGCCCCACTCAGCAATTGTTACTCAGAAACAGGCCGACTCAGTTCTTGACATGACTTCCAAAAAGAGCACCAAAAACAGGCAAATCTCAACAGACCTGGTTTCTCAAAGTTTTGTGACTTTAATGCGCGATATAGAAATTCTCCGTAAACATTCCTCGTCACTCTCTCGTATGATTTCTTTAAAAAGACGCCATGAAACATTGACTTTACTTGAACTTGCTGGCGTCGAATTTACGACCTACCCGGTTATTAATGCAGATTTTTCAAGGAGTCGTTATCTTGAAAAAATCTTGTCAAGGTTGACTGATGATAAACCTAAGACCTATCAAGAACTTCTGGCAACTGAAGGAGTAGGACCCAAAACAATTCGCGCCCTCGCATTAGTATCGGAGATTATTTACGGAGCCAAACCGTCCTATGAAGATCCTGCGAGATATAGCTTCGCTCACGGCGGCAAAGATGCCACACCGTACTCCGTTGATCGGCCGACTTACGACCAGACAATAGAACTTCTCAAGGACGCAGTCAGAAAATCCAAAATTAACCCCGTCGAACGCGACAAAGCACTCCGCCGATTGAGCCGCAGCTCAAGACACTCATGACTTTTGTACTTTGATAAGTTGAATTCCAATTCCTGCCACTTTTGCACCTGTTGATGCTAAAAACATCATTGCCAAATAGAATACACCCATATTTAAAAGCTTATTGAAAACTTCATTCGGTAATATTTTCACCTCGGATGGCGCGCTTTGCGGCAGCTCTACGCCTTCCGGCAACGCGAGACCGGATCCAAGTTGACCAAGACTGATTGTCGGTGCCTCGACATCAAAAACATCGGGAGCGCGGCTACCACCCAATAAAACCCTAAGAAGCAAAATTGTGGCAATAACTATGATCACCAGACCGGCAGCAAGAAGAGAATATCCAAGAATTTTTTCAGAATTTAAGTTTTTCGGCTCCACAGTTAATTATGGGCATCTGCCAGCTTAAATTACAAGCGACGCCCACCAGTGGTTTCTGCTAAAATTGAACCCACAGTGGGCCTCGTAACAAGACCAGGCGTCTTGGCAATTATTGCTTTAGTTCTCCTCTCACTGCCTGCAGTTGCCGACCTCGCCAAACCCGGTTTTTACACCAGTCACGACGGAGAAACTCATACCGCCAGAATGGCCCAGTATTGGCAGGCCATGGTCGATGGCCAAATACCGCCAAGATTCGCAGGCACTCTTTACAACGGCCTTGGCAGTCCAATCCTCACTTATATTTATCCCTTGCCATATTTTGCCGGCTCGCTGGTCCATTCCCTGGGATTTTCATTTACCGACTCTTTCGAGATTATCATGGCTTTGGGTTTCATTTTTTCCGGAATTTTTTCCTACCTCTGGCTCAAAGAGGTTTTTCAAAGTGACCGGGCCGCGGCTTTAGGCGCCCTCTTTTATATGTGGGTGCCTTACCGTTTTTTGCTGATTTACGTACGAGGTTCCATCTCCGAAAACATTGCCTATACAATTCTCCCGCTTTTGTTCTATTGTTTGACTAAATTACAACAAAAAAGTAACGCTCTTTGGACTGCCGCGACTGCCTTGTCTTCCTCTTTGCTTTTGCTGTCGCAAAATTTAGTCGCCTTAATGTTTTTGCCGATCATTGGTATCTACGTTCTTCTTCTGGCCTTCGCCAAAAAATCGCCAAGGTACTTAGTTTTAACAATAGCCTCCGGTATCTGGGCTATCTCGATTGCCGCAGTCACTTATCTGCCGGCCGCCCTTGAGCGCAAATTTGTAAGATTTGACGAAGTCTATGCTCTCACATACCTGGATCATTTTGTCAGTCTCAAACAGCTGATTCATTCACCTTGGGGTTATGGTTTTAGTCTTACCGGATTTGATGATCTGATGTCATTTCAGATCGGTCTTGCCCATCTTTTAGTTTTGGGAATTTTTCTTCTGATTCTCGCCTTCCAGGTGCTCTCCAAGTTTAAGGCATCTGCCAATACGCGAGTTCTAAGTTTGTTCTTCACACTGGTGGTGGCCACGACCGTAATTCTCATGATTCCCACCCGCGCCACCATCTCTTTCTGGCAGCATTTTGAGCCAATAACCAGAATTGATTATCCTTGGAGACTTTTGGGACTCACGACTTTTGCCCTGTCATTTATTGCCGCCTATGTTGCCAAAGCGGCAAAACCCGGTTTAATTTTTATCTTTTTGGTGGCCGCAGTTCTAATTGCCAACAGAAATCATTTAAGAATCAATTTACCCGCCTACTTTGATGATAAATTCTTCCTAAATTACACAAACACTGCTACTCAATTAGGTGAATTTACCCCCAAATGGCGCCAGTCAACCAGAGTCCCCATCGGCTTTGATCCCGCCACCCATGTCGAACTGGTATCTGGTAATGCAAAAATAGAAAACGTTACGGCCATTTCAAACGAGGTTACTTTTGACACTCAAGTCAACTCCGACTCAGCCAGAGTCCGTATCAACAAATTCTATTTTCCGGGATGGGGCGTCCAAGTTGACGGCCAAAAACTTACTCCGTTTAAAGATTTAATTATTACTGACACGAACACTCTCCTATTGGACGTCGAGCAAGACGCCTCCGGACTCATGATGATAAATTTAGAAAAAGGCCAGCACCAAATTTCCGCTCGCTTCGGTGAAACAAAGCTGCGTCTTTTTGCTAATCTTTTAAGCCTTGGCTCTCTCGTTCTAGCTTTAGCAGTACTGGCCAGAACCAACATTGGTCATCGCCATCCTGAGCTTGTCGAAGGAGAAGGATCTTAAATGTTTAAGAATAATCTGTTACTGATCTTAATTTTAGTAGTAGCTGCAGCCTTGCGTTTTTACCAACTCGGCCAAAATCCGCCAAGTCTTGATTGGGATGAAACCGCCCACGGTTACAACGCCTATTCAATCTTAAAAACCGGCCGCGATGAATACGGTTATAAATTCCCCCTCTATTTCAGGTCGTTCGATGATTACAAGCCCCCGATTTATACATATTTAGTTGTACCATCAATTGCCGCCTTTGGTCTAAATGACTTTGCCGTCCGCTTCCCATCCGCATTTCTGGGAGTTCTTGCGGTTCTGTTTACCTATCTCATGGTACTTGCGCTTTTTAAAAAGAAAGAAATTGCTCTTTTGGCGGCATTCTTTCTGGCCATCTCTCCCTGGCATCTCCAGTTCTCACGCGTTGCTTTTGAAACCAATAGTGCAACCTTCTGGTCAGTTCTGGGCACCTGGGCTTTTTTAAAAGGGACTCAACAAGAGCGCTTAAAACTTACTGCCTGGCTGTCGCTTGCTAGCCTGGCCTTCGGCGCCAATCTTTTTATGTATCATAATGCTCGCGTTTTCATCCCCATTTATACACTGGCACTTTTAATTTTGTTTAGAAAAAAACTGCTTGAGGCCAAAAAATATTTAATTGTACCAGTCGCCATAACAGCCGTTTTCATTGTCCTTTTGATCCCAATTATTACCTCAATTTCCGGACAGCTGCGATACAAAGGAACAACAATTTTTTCCGACGTTTCTCCACAGTATCGCGCGGCAGAGTTGATCGTCCAAGATGAAAAACAAGGCCAACTGGCAATTGGCAAAATTTTCCATAATCGTCGTCTTGTTTACGTGCCCATTTTAATTGACAACTATCTTTCTCACTTTCGTCCTAACTTCTTATTCACCACTGCCGATATGGATCGTCATCATGCACCGGAAATTGGCTTACTCTATCTTTGGGACTTGCCCATAATTGCGGCTGGTATCTATTTCTTGATAAGGAAAGACTTCGACTTCAAGGCGAAAATTATTGTTTTTTGGTGGTTTTTAATTGCTCCGGTCGCTTCCTCGGTGACTTGGGGCGTTCCTCATTCGCTAAGAAGCGAAATCTATCTTCCGACTTATCAGATCTTTATTGCAGCCGGAGTTTACTATTTTTATAAAACTATTCAGAACAGCAAACTATCAAGAAATTACACTTTTTCCTTGCCCGCCATAACTTCAGTGACGGCGGGATTTTTAATTTTTAATTTCTTATTCTATCTTCATCAGTATTATGTTCACATGCCGATCGAGTACTCAAAAGCCTGGTTGTACGGCAGGAAAGAAGCGGCTCTTTTTTCGGAGTCGATCAAAAATCAGTATGATCGAGTTATTGTTTCGACAAAATTAGAACAACCTCATGAGTTCTGGCTCTATTATCTAAAGTATGATCCTACAAAGTATCTGGCAGAAGGTGGCACCGTCTCCGGAGGCTATTTGGAAGACAAGAACAAGTTCGATAAATACTTCTTCAAACCGATTGATTATGAAAAGCAAAGAACGGAAGCAAAGACTTTATTCGTCGGCACCCCAAAGGAGCTTCCTACAGACGCCAGTATTTTAAAAACAATAAATTATCGCAGTGGCGAACCGGCAATTTATGTTTTTAGCGACTAATAAGAATTTAAAAACTTTTTTGATTATCGCAATAATTATCCTTGCTGCGGTTTTACGACTTTATAGATTAGGAGATTATCCGGTATCGATTTATTGGGACGAAGCGGCAATTGGTTACAACGCTCACTCCATTGCCCAAACCGGAAGGGACGAGTATGGCCGCAAATGGCCACTTTCTTTTAAATCATTCAACGATTTTAAACTACCTGGATATATCTACTTAGACTCTATTTTTGTCAAAGCGCTAGGTTTATCAGAATCCTCAGTCCGCCTGCCGTCAGCACTTGCGGGGATTCTCGCCGTAATTTTTATCTATCTTCTTACCAAGAGATTATTCGAAAATTTGGATTGGGAATTGGAAATTTCAACATTAACGGCGTTAATGTTGGCCATCTCTCCTTGGCACATTCAACTATCCCGCGCGGCTTTTGAAACAAACATTGCCTTAACTCTAGTACTGGTCGGTATTTATTTACTATTTGCGGGTCGTAAGAAAAAATTATTTGCTCTTCTTGCTATCCCAATTTCACTATTAGCCTTTTACTTTTATTACTCATCCTATACGTTCGTCCCTTTGATAACTATCGCCTTTGTGATTATTTACAAGTCCAAAATCCAAAAAAATATTAAATTTTATATTGCAGGTTTTTTGATCGCCTTAGTGATGGTTGTTCCGGCCATATCTTTGCTTTCAACACAAGAGGGATCCAAAAGGATTAGAGAAGTCAGCATCTTTGCCGATCGGTCACTTTCCGAGCAGTACATTCAAGCATCCGCAACAAGAGAAGATTTACTGTCAAAGTTCTTTCTTAACAGGAGAATTCCTGTTGCCATTGAGGCACTCGACAATTACTTCATCCATTTTTCACCAGGTTTCTTGTTCTTCGGGTCAGATCCCAACGCCAGACATCATCCTGTCGGTATTGGCAATCTTTTTATTTGGCAAATCCCGCTTCTGGTTGCTGGTTTATGGTTTCTGGTTAAGTTAAAAGACACAAAACTCAAGTATTTTTTAGTTACGTTTGTAGCAATTGCTCCGATTCCCGCTGCTTTCACTATTGAGGTCCCACACAGTCTGCGCGCTTACAATCTAGTAATTCCGGTAACCATTCTTAGCGCACTCGGAATCGTGTATTTGATAAAGAGCTCAACCTTAAAAATTGTAACCGCAATCGTCGCTGTTATTTTCTTTATTCATTACCTTTATAACTACTACGTTATTTATCCGATAAAACACGACGCAGCCTGGGCCTATGGATACGAAACACTTTACCAAAATCTTAAAAGAATCGAGGACAACTATGATACCATCATCGTTACCGGATATTATTGGAAGCCTTACATCTATTATCTTTTTTACAATCAAATTAGTCCCGGAATCTATCAATCAAGCCCAGATCAAACTGCAATAGGTAAATACCGATTTGGTATTGCCGGTTGGGATACAGGAGGCCAAGATCTTAATGCAGAACTGATAGATAATCTAAAAAGCGCAAAAACGCTTATTGTATTATCACCAGAAGAAGCCGCCACCGATGAAGTTCAAGAAAGATTCTCTAAGATTTTTGAGATTAAAAACTATACTAAAACTCGCACAATTTTTCTAGCAGGATCATGGGATTGAAATTAAATTTTAAATTAGTAGTTCTTGTTTCAATTATCGCAATAGCAATAGTGCTGAGGTTTTACAAACTTGGGACAAATCCGCCCGGGCTTTATTGGGATGAGGCGGTTTTTGGCTATGATGCTTACTCGATTCTCAAAACCGGACATGATCATCACGGAAGATTTTTACCATTATTTTTTGAAAGTTTCGGAGATTGGAAATTGCCTGTCTATCATTACTTGTTGGTTCCCTCAATTGCCATCTGGGGTCTTAACGAATTTGCCGTTCGCTTCCCATCAGCACTTCTTGGGACTTTAACAGTCCTCATTTTTTATTTCCTTGTTAAAAAACTGACCAATAACCTAAATCTTTCACTGTTTTGCACATTATTTTTGGCTGTCTCGCCGTGGCATATCCAATTTTCGCGCGGTGGTTTTGAGTCAACAACAGGGTTATTCCTTGTAATCTTCGGTCTCTATCTCTTTTTAAAAAAATATTTTACTTTTTCATTTTTAATTTTTGCCCTGTCCATGTATTCGTATCATGCTTACAGAATATTTACTCCACTTCTTGTAACTCTTGCCCTGCTTATTTATTGGCCCAAAATTAAAGTTAAAATAACCAGAGTCTTACCAGTACTAGTCTTCTCGATAGTCTTACTGATCCCTTTAATAATTTTTACTTTTTCGCCTCAAGGACGTGCCAGGGCAATTTCACAAAGTGCCTTTAAGGGAAGTGATACGGAAGCGAAGAGAATCGATTACGACCAAAAATCCAAAAAACCCCTGCGCTTTTTGTCAAAATATTTGTATCACGAACCGCTCTACTATTCTTATCTGGCCACAAAAGCATATCTTGATCACTTTTCGCCATTTTTTCTTTTTTCTCGCGGTGATCAAATCGGTCGGCATTCCCAGGTAGACATGGGCCAAATTTATCTTTTTGAAGCAATATTTATCACAGCCAGTTTTTTTGCTTTGAGGATTTTGCAAAAAGATGCCAAAAAATTAATGCTAGCTTTTTTAATCATTTCTCCGATTCCTGCCATCATTGTACTCCCAACCCCCCATGCTTACCGGACGCTACAGTTGTTAATTCCATTGGCTTTTCTTTCCGGTCTCGGCGCTTATTATTTTTATAACAAGTCCTCTTATTATTTTTATAACAAGTCCTCTTATTATCTAGCAACTGTCACGAGATCGAACATTATCAAAATTTGTGTAGCTGGTTTTGCTATATATTTTTTTATCAGCTACTTACACTTATTATTTGTCCATTACCCAATAAAATTTGGTCGCGATTGGCAAGACGGATATCGCCAACTCGTTAAAAAATTAGAACTATTCCAAAACGAATATAAGTTAGTTTATGTCACTAATATCGACCAAGTACCTTATATTTATCTTCTCTTTTACCAAAAATATGACCCCCTAAAGTTTGTGCAAGAGAGTGGCACAAAGCGCACTTTTGATAAGTATGTTTTCGTCTCGCCCGAAGAAGACAAATACAATCAGGGAAGACTTCTTTATGCCGCACCATCATGGGAGAAAGTTGATGGAAAATGGTTGGCGGCAGTCGATGACAGTGCCGGCAGACACTTATTTTCTCTTTGGGAAATCAATGGACAAAAGTAAATTAAAAAGAGCTTTGGTCGTTTTTGTTCTGATAGTCTTATTTTCATTCAGACTTTGGCAAACCACGGGATGTCAAAAGTTTAAATCTTTCTACTTGAATCCGCAGGCGGTGACCATCAAAGTTGAAGAAGACGTTGGCACAGATAGGGGAGTCGACAGAAATATCTCGCGCTTCTTCCACAACAAATATCAGTCAAGATTTGTCCTAACAGTTCAATCTATGACCTCGATGCTGGACGCAAGACTGCTCACCGATGTACTTGGCCCATTAGGAGTTCTCGCTTTCGCGGTCTCAGTTTATACGACAATCAAAACGAAAAAAATACTGGGTATTTTACATTTTTTCATAGTATTTCTAGCTGTACTATTTGCTACTTTTACCCCTTATGCCAAACAAGGCTTTTACCTCTGGGCAGTTGCCCTCTACAGCTTCAGTTTAAGGTCTTCAAAAACAATCGTCAAACTTCCAACTTGGTTAATTCTACTGCTTGTAGTTGCAACTTTTTGGTATTTCTCGTTTAGCTGGCAGCTTGAAAGTTTTTGCCATGACATCTTTTTTAACTGAATGTGAAATATATTTCACATGATATCTAGGAATATTTTGTTAATTTTGATTCTAACGATCGCAGCACTTCTGCGCTTTTATCAACTGGGTCACAATCCTCCGGAGCTTTACGTCGATGAAGTATCAAACGGCTACAACGCCTACAGCATTCTCAAAACCGCCATGGACGAGTATGGTAATTTTTTACCATTGACCTTTCGAGCATTCGGAGATTATAATCCGGCCCTTTCAGTTTATTTACTGGTTCCAGCGATCGTTGTATTTGGTTTAAACGAATTTGCTGTCCGTTTCCCTTCGGCACTTTTAGGCACCCTGACTGTTTTATTGACATATTTTCTTGCCAAAAAGCTCTTCGAGGAAACTAAATATAAATTTTCAATTGCACACATTAGTGCGCTACTCTTGGCCATATCGCCCTGGCATCTGCAATTCTCCCGGTACGATCATGAAGCAAATTTTATGGTCTTTTTTGTGGTGCTTGGGACAACTCTTTTTCTTTTTTCCAAAAACAATTACAAAGCCTTAGTCCTGTCAGCACTTTCTTTCAGTCTTGCCCTCAATACTTACCAAGGAGCAAAAATTTGGGTGCCTGTGATTTTGATGGCGCTAGTCCTAATTTATAAAAAACAACTGCTTAAGTGGAAACTCAAACTTCTCATTCCTGCCCTTATAGTTATAGTCGGTGCGATACCGATTGTTACGAATCTCCAACAAAGCACTATCAGAGCCCGATCTGCAGGAATTTTCGAAAAAGAGGAACCCGTAAAATTATTCATTTCCGGCTATCTGTCACATTTCTCACCTAATTTTTTATTTGTTACACCAGATAATATTGGCAGGCATTCGATTCCCGGTATGGGACACCTTTATATATTTGAGCTGCCTTTAATTTTGGCAGGAATCATTTTCGCCATTAGAAGTAAAACACCTCACAAAAAATTTCTCTTTGCTTGGCTGCTACTAGCCCCTATTCCCGCAGCACTGGCAACACCCACGCCTCATGCACTTCGGTCAATCACTTTTCTTCCCATTTTCTCAATCCTCGCCGCAATAGGTCTTGTCGCCATTATAACTGCCCGCACGAGTTTTAAGTTTAAGGCAACTTTACTTGCAGGCCTGGCAATAGTTGCGGCTTACAATATGGTTACCTATTTCCACTTGTACTATAAGCACTATCCCAAACTAAAAGCCGCCGATTGGAATGACGGACACAAAGAAATGGTCGAGTATGTAGACAGTATAAAAGACAATTACGAAGTTATTGCTGTCTCTAACTATTACGGCCACCCCTATATTTTCGTTCTTTTTTATTCCAAGTACGATCCGGCCGCCTACCATTCCCAGTCACAGGATAAGACTAAATTCGATAAGTTCGAATTTTTTGGCGCCAGTTGGGATAAAAAAGTCGCCGGCACTGCTTTAGTGGTGCGACCTCATTGGCAAAAACCAGATCCACCGCCAAAATACATCAAGGAGATTTACGACACCGCCGACACTTTAGTTTTTAGGATTTCCGAAGAAGAATGAGATACGCAACTCTTTTAATTTTAGCGATATTTATTATTTCAAAAGATCTTCCAATGAGTGATCAATGCGACCGAGCGACAGCTCAAACTGCTCTACCAGTTAGAATCTTCTCCGAAACCACCATCGATGGACGCGACCAGCCCGTTCTTGTAACCAGATTCTTCCATAACAAAGTAACGATCATGTCAAGTGAACTCGGCCGGTGTTATTTTAATTTTTTCGACCTAAATTTCGTCGTCAACTCCGCATCACTCTTTGGACTCCTACCGTGGCTCTACTTCTTTTATAGAATATTTCTTCAAATACCCAAATATCCGTGCATCCTTGCCATATTCATAATCCCAGCAGTACCCTTATTTATTGCATTTCCGCAAGTTGCATACCTCCATAAGGTATTTGCTATCATTGGTCTTGTACTTTGGGCAA
>ERZ1292625.2746-Hain-H41-01um-R1-2746-length-15542-cov-4_pt2 | contig 13423 bp, 30 predicted proteins | sample MGYA00564400_ERZ1292625 | MGnify/ENA primary metagenome ERZ1292625 (study PRJEB36523, sample SAMEA6512639) | groundwater metagenome | collected 2019-01-08 | study: AquaDiva: Metagenomics assemblies of 32 groundwater samples | reverse complement strand
CTCTGATGCATCGACGTTATAATATGACCCCACATACCATCCGTCGTAGTAGTAGAGATAACAGGATCTACCGTCGATTTTGTCGAGGATTCGGGGCTTTGGAGTAGTATTCCAGCTTAAAGTCGGAGCGCCAGATTCTGACCATTCTGGAATATGATCCAGAGGTCGAGCCACGACACCCCAGTTGTTATTTGAATCCAGAATTAGACCCCGACACTGTCTCACGAGGGGGACTGTCGGGTCCGCACCTGCATTCCCAAACCAGATTAGATGAGGAAACTTCGGGTGCTGTTGAACCTCAAGATTGAATGATTCGGCGAGCTCCCGAAAGTTCTGGCCCTTGCGGAGGAGGTTTTGGATGAGGAGGTCGGGTTGATGTATTGAAGATTTACTCATTTACGCCAGTCCCTTCCACATATATGTATCCCTTTTAAGAGAGGATTATTGCACTGCTGACATGTTTGCCGAAGCCCATCATCCAGCATAGCTGCTGCCTGATCAAGGATCATTCGGTCGTGTTTGACCCACTTTGGGGAGGAAATCAGGCGGTTCTTGATGTCACGAAGGTGGGTTGGGAGCATTTCAGGGCTAACCATTTTTCGTCCTTTCCGCGACTGTGAGGGCCGACTGGAGGACCTGTGTTGTGTGAGCTGTAGCTGCGGCGAGAGTAGAAGCAGTAGTGGTGGGTTTAGAGAAGATCCTCACGAAGCGATGCTGAGGTTTCTTTTTACACTCATAATAGGCGATGTTCTTTGATCCTACACCCTCTCGAAAAGATGTATCAGCGCCACAGTCCGGACACATTTTTGCATCAAGGGCCTCGGTGTCCCAGCGATCTGCATTCCAGTCCCGAATGATTGTCCTTCCTATAAAACTCTTGACAGGTTCGGCAATAGACGCAGCTACAATGGCGCTAACTTGTTCCGCCTCAGAGATTTTAAATGTATTGAACTTCATTCCTGCTCCGAGATGCTTATAAGTGTCGTCAGGAGGGGCGTTTCTTAACTTTGGGTGGATTATTCAGCTTACCCTTAAAGGGCCAGGATCGATCGATACTAAAGTGTTGCTTATCCCAGTCGCTGAAAGACCGTATTCTAAAAGGTACATTACTTATGTTCATGTGAATCCACTCTCTGAAACCGTTTTTAGTACTCCACTCCATCTCCAGGTACTCCCGCCAGTTGCGTGCCTTGGTGGCGAGAAGGATCTTGCGGCCATGATCACAAATTTCGACACGATTCCTGTCTAACCACCTATCAAGGACATCATCACGGGTAGTAGGTGATTTTTGTAGGCGTAAGAATCTGTCATAGGTTGTTTGACATTCACGAGAGTTATCTAAATCGCCATGATCATAGGCCCAATGGAGAAACCTGTTGAACTGTACTGCGTCCTTAAAGACAATCTTGGATGATTTAGCCATAGTTTCCTAATCCTTCCTAATTGGTTAACGATGTCACAGTCCCAGAGGCGTGATCAACCTCGAAGATGTGTAAAAGATTCATCTTACAGGTATAAGTATAAATATGGATATTGTGCTTGGCGGTATCCTCAATTACCGGATAACTACAAATCGGGCACCACCCGTTTTTGAGCATGTAGATTTCGATTTCCGCCTCAGTATTTTCGTCTGCTGGGAGGGCGAGAAGGGGAACCTGGGGGGATTCGAGGGATGGCTGGGTTTTGAACTGGTTAAACTTCATGCCACTGGCCGTTTTCGTAAGCAGTAATAAACTTCACCTTTTAGTCTCCAGCTTCAACCACAGTAAGTTCCTGTTGGGTAGGCTTACGACCACTGTGGTTCGGCCGATCAAATACCCACTCTAATTTTGAGAGTGGAAATACCTTGCCTATCTTCTCTGTTACAGCAATACAGGGTTCCTCGAAATGGTCGTGATCGTCAGGGCAATCTTCGGTGCAACAATGAACAGTTTGGTAATTTGATACTTCATAAACGACTGAGGAACCAGTTAAACCAAATGATACGTAGGTTCCTAGAGGGATTTGATGACGAAATTTACGCATAATCATCTCTCATCGTCAAAATTACGGTCAACGCGATCCGTAATTAAGATTCCATCACAGTGGTCGATTTCGTGTTGATGAGTAGGCAGATAACCACACTTGCTGTAACACTTCATATCTGGCCAACTGATAGCTTCAATGTCAACCTCGGCACTTCGCCAAATTTTGATGGGTTTGGGAAGGGTAAGGGAACCACAGTTCGATAAACTAGCTTTGTGTCCTCGCCGCTCAGTAATCTTGGGATTGATAAGTACACTACCATTTATGAGAGCGATAATTCGGAAGGGAATCCCCGCGTTAGCACCACTGAATCCGTGGGGTTTCTTGTAACCCTCGCGCTTGGTGATAGCACATTCCCTGATGTAGGCACAACAGGCATTGACGATTCGCCGATAAGGGGGCGACGACTCATAGAGGCGCAAATTCACATTGAACTGCTCTCGATTGAGGATGTCGTAATCCTCAGGATTGTCGATATGAGTAACTATATCACGATGGGTTAGAGCCACCACACATCCTCCATTTTTCTCACTCCTCTACCACTACAGTCCAACATTTAGAGACTCGTTCTTTGTCTCGAAGTCTCTGAAGCTCTATACGGGCGTGGTTTTCATCTAATGGTAAAGGGCCATCAGGTATTGGGTCCCAGGCACCTCGATACCTTTCGATCCTACACTCATTCGTAATCGTATTCTTTACGATTCTAAGATCGCCCCAATGATTTTCAGTCATCCTTATGCCTCCCTAGTGAATCTTATCTCTAATCTGGCTGAAGGGAACGTAGATGTTTTTGGGTTGAGGGGCCGGGAAGTCCTTTTGGAAGTTTTCCGGTCCTCCGGAAAGCTCGTTTAGTACGAACCTTCTCCATTTTCTGACTTTTAGCCTTGCGCCCCATACATCCCTCCCTAGTGAATCTTCTCCCAGGGCATGATTTGCGCCAACATGAGGGGGTGCCAGGGGCCGGATGGAAAGGCGACAATCTTATTCATCACCTCGAATCCCCCGGCTTTAGCCATAATGGGGGATTCAGGTTTCCTCTCGATCCGCCTACCCACAACCAACCGCAGTGTTGGCTTGATTGTGTCGAGGGTGCTGGTGGCTTCGATTACCTCAATTGGGCGGCCCACGGACGCCAAAGCCGGAGAGCCCTCAGGAGGATTTGACCTGTGCGGATTCGGGCGCTTGGCATTGCGAGTGTTGATGGCATCCCAAAGACACTTCCGTTCAATCTTGGAGAGGAGGCCAGATAGAGTGGCACCAGTGAACAATATCTTGATCATGTCCCGGCGAAGTAGCTCACCTTCAGGTGAACGGCGATGGAAGGGCTTGTCCTTGTGGTTTAGCTTCCGCTCGAACTTGGCAATCAGTTTCGAGTTTATCCCTTTACCCTCGTGGAGTTCCACCACAGTTAGCTTACGCTGCACCCGCATGAAGCGAGGATTGTTGCGTCGGAAGGTGGCTTTCAGTTGCTCACGTTCCTCATTCGGAACTCCCATCAGGGCAGTTCGAAGTCTCGCATTCCATCCTGGATCGGGAATGTCGAGATTGTACGTGCGGTTGTAGCGAAAGGTGAGAGCGAGATGCCGACCGTTGCAATTGATGTTGACCATGTTGATTCGAATGCCTCCTCTTAGTAGTAGTCTAAGGTGATCAGGATTTCCTGCCGTTTGTTGGTATGTGTAGTGACGGTTCCCTTGATGTTGAAATCCTTAGTATCATGAATTGGAGCATAAACACTCACCATTACAGGTGCCCAGTCCTCCACACTAGAGGATTCGAGGGCAGATATCAGCTCTCGTTTGGTCATTTTATTTTAGCCAATGCTCGTTGTGTGTCCGGATGGAGAATTCCATGTGTAGCCCACATATCAAGATGACAGAGGGAGCAACTCGCCATGACAGCTATATGGCCCAGAAAGTCCTTGAAAGGTTCACCTTTAGTCGGTCGGTGTTTACAACGGGCTTAAAGCCACTTTGTAAGACGATCACAGATATCATCGTAGGATTTAGCCTCCACCCTAGAGCAACTCTCACTTGAGGCACATCCTAGAGGGCATCCCGGATGATTCGAAAGTTCTTTGGTTGTAAAAGTCACTTGATAGGGCACTCCGTAGGAATATGATTCTTAATGTGTTTGCCATTGTTGGGATTATGGCGACGATAGAGGAACTTTAAGGAACTGTAAGCACCGTGCGCTTTTTCATAAAGTTGACAGGCCATTTCATATGGCCCACTGTCAAAATGGGGGCAATCTGCACAGCAGGTGACTTTTTTGTTGATGGTGACGATCATTGCTTAAACTCCTTCATCAGCCATTTTGCTACATTGGCAGGGTCAATAGTGGCCGGTAATCTTCGATACTCCCACCCGTAAGGTTTCTGACGTGTCTCCTCAAAAGGCACAGTACGGATTTTTCCAACCGCTCCAAATTCAGCCTTGATCTTACTAATGATCGCCTGAAGTTCGTCAGGTGACCACCAGACACTATTATCCTTGTCCTGTTTCGAGAAGTGAAGGTGGAAACCGGCGGTTTCAGTCTTGTTTGGGTAAGTGTGAGAATCCTTCGTCACCATTCGGAGGTTGAGGTTGGATAGTTGTGCTGCTAACAACTCACGACGTTCGAGGAAGGATTCCAGGACTGCCGATGATGCGTTGTATGGAAGGGATCGGGTTTCCACCAGATGCCCGTTACCATCCATCGGGAGACTTGAGGGTACTGTGTAGAGGATCTCCTCTGTCAGGGGGTTCTCGACAAAGTGCTCACACTCGAACCCAAATTTGAGCCTAGATGTCATGTTTACCTAGTCAGCAACACTTCCAACCAAGATCTCTCAAACGGGTTCGTGTCATGTCACCCTCAACTGACTTATTATGATGAACCCATTCTGCGATATCCTTTGGCGAGGATTTGGTCGGGTACTCACACGACACTTGCCAGTCCCAGCGACCCATGCTGGGGACATCATCCAGATAAGGCATCCCGCCCTGCTTCAGGCAGAGCTGTCGTGCAGGTTCAACGAAACTATTCCAGTAGTCAGTGTTGATGCGGATTTTTTCGAGCTTAGCAGCGGTTAGAGCCACCGCATTACGGGCTGACCATTCCTTCATAAACTCCGCAATCGGGATATTCATCCCCGCCAGGAAGCAGAGGGTAATCAGGGCACTGATCCAGAGCTTGGGAGTCACCCATCCTGCCATCCAGCCGAGAATGAATCCGGCGATCAAGGACTTTTTAGATGATTTCATGAGAACCTCATTATGCAACTAGCAGCAATTCCTGCCAACCACCATCCGATAAAAAGTATGGTAAATTGGCCGATAAACCACCACCAATTGAAGTTATTCTCCGGCAATTTTGCCATCACCGTTCAAATCCTTGTTCAACTTCTGCTCAGCCTTGTCGATGAAGCCACTTAGAATGTTCTTGAGTCTCACCTTCAATGCCCCATCAAGAAAGAAGGCGTCTACGGCAGCAACGAGAATGACGGTGAATAGGAGGTCACGGTGGTCGGCGAGGTACTGACGGAACTCTTTCAACATGCTACTAACCATTCCTTTCGACTGAGGTTGACGAGGATCGGACATCCTCTACCACCAGTCCTTAAGAACTTCCCGATTATAGGTAGTATCAGTGACGGGAAGTTCTCCACCTAGAAAATAAAGAGTACGATATTTCTCAAATGTCCAATTAGCCATTTTAAAGGGGCCAAGTGCCATGATAGCAGTTAAGTTAACTGATATAGTTTCAGCAGAAGAAAAGGAGGTGACGTTAGAATTTTTACAATTCTGAAGTGTGTCGAGTTTAATGATCATATCTTTACCTCACAAACAATAACGACATAGGGTGATAAAGCGTTTCGGCACTAGCATCTTGGGGCTTTTTCTTCCTTCTTTTGGGATTGGCTCGGATGGCCCATATCCATACCACCGCACTGGCATTTGAAACCGTTTTCTCCCGGATACTCGGGGAGAGGAGTCTTGCAGTGCTTACACCTGTCCTTCTTCATTGGCCCACCTCATCCCCCTTCGAATCGAAGGTCTTGATGATCTCACAGCCAAGATATTGAAGAAAGTGTTCAGCAGATGTATTCTTGATAGAGATGGCTTGAGTAAAGTACCAAATCCCCATATGGGAACGGATCAGCCAATAAGGATAACTGATCCCTCGTGCCATCTGCTTCGTGAGGGCTTCAGCAAGAACAGCATCCCTAAAGCCGAAGGAGAGGTCTGGCGATGGATGTTGGCACCTTGCACAGGTACAAACATCAGCATCCTCCAAATATGGAGCTGGGCATCCTACTGAGTGGTTAATCAAAATTCACCCCATTATTGATGTTATATTCGGTGGCGAGTTGCGCGGGAGGACGGGGTTTCAACCTCGGAATCCAGTCAGGGCCGACAGCGATTGCTTGACAGTCCTCACACATGGCTTGTTCACCCTTTAACAAGACCGAGCCACAGGAGATGCAATTAGTTCGCTTCTCAGTTACACCTATCTTAACAAGTGCATGGAAATCAGCCGGAAGCATCTGACTGATGCGCCGAATTACCTCGGGGGAAGGGGCAGTAGGATCAAGTTCTCGAGGTTTGTCTAAATGTTGCTTGAACTCGCGCATTCGGGAGATATTGTCAAAACCAAGACTAATAAACCAACTTACTATCTCAGCATCGGTCATATGTGCAGCACGCCACTTAGTCCAGGTTTCAAATCCGTCCTTTGCAGTGAGGGAATGTTGATGAAATCGCTTACCACACTTACAGGAATCAATGTGTTGAGGATTAATGGGATTGTAGATGAGACACTCAGCTGGTATTAAAGCCACTGCCGTGCGCCTTCTTACATCTCCCAGGGAATCCAGCATCATCTGCTTTACCGAATCGTCCATACAGGAACATCTGTTAAGGCCGATTTTAGTAACTGATACACAGCCTGGCGAGTGTATGTTGGTTATATCCTCAAGTTGGAAACCCTGTGCAACATCAGAGTGGTCGATATAACGGTGACCACAGAACTTACAGTAACCAGGAAGTTCTACAACCGGCGAGAAGTTATCACAGGGATTTGCAGAGGTTTGTCTGACGGTGAATGGATCACCGAGTTCTACTGAGGTGGAATTCATCCAGGTGACCTGGATTCGAGGACCGATATGTTCATGGATGGGGTCGCCTTTTGCTGCATGGCCAGAGAGTTTCCGGCAGTAGGCCGAGGTTCCTGTATCGAGTTTTCGATACGCAAGGCATTGATCCTTCGTGGCGATGTAGAGACCATAAGATGGATGGATCTTGGAGGCACTGAGGGGAACCTTTGCTGGAGGTATTTTGGCTCTGCGTATCGACTCCCCTTGTACAATCACCTTGATGTTGTGTTCAGTTCTAATCCTACCACACTCACACACCTTGATATCCTCGCCGATACAGATTGGATTCCAACGTTGGCACCGTTCAGGTGAGGTTTGTTCGAGGAACTTGAGCCGAAGTTTCAGGACATCAATGAGAGGATCAGGGGCGGAACGCCACCAAGCATCACGTACTGACTTAATATGATCCACGAACCTGCTTGAACACACTCGGCACCTCGCAGGATCGTAGATAGCGGCGGCGAAGGAGTTACAGGGTCGATTGGACATGAATGATTACCTCTTAGCGCCAAGTGAGGTAGAAGTGGCCCCACATGATAGACCTTGGCGAACGATACACGACAACTTGACCTCCACCTAGCATCTATGCTCGCCTGGGACCGCTAAACTCGGGTTTAAGGTAGGGCCGGACTCTTCGCTTGGATACAGAGAATCCAACGCGACGGGTAGCAACGCATATTGCGGCCTCAGCTCCACCACGTATGCGCCAAAAACCTGTTCGTGAACCGAAAAAGCAGCTAATACACATCACAAAGCTCCCTTAATCCAGTCACCTGATGGCACAATCTCAGCAAAATCGTGCAACCACTTCGAATCCCTGAAGACGTAAGTCAGGCTCTGGTAGATGGTCTTGGCGAGGTCCTCAGTTTGAATTGCAGAGACCTCCTGGGCGACATAACCCGCGCCCAGTTCCATCATGTTGATGCGGGCGAACTCAGATGGATCAACCTCAAAGACCTCACCATAGACCTGGCTTGAGGGATCGTCAGATGGAACCATTGCAGGGAATACGCCCAGGCTGTAGAGGACAAAACTATCAACCACTGCGTCGGCGATTTTCTTCGATCGACTTAGCAGGGTGTGATTGTACTCACCTGTGCGGAGGCTCCCATAGCAAAATAAAAGGGTGGGGTTAGATAACATCGTGCCAACTTGTGATTCTATCGAGACAATTCTCCATCCAGGCCTCAGCCTCAGCTTGGGTAAGAAAGGAGTGTGAGAACTGGAATTTCTTGTCGATTTGGTTGGTTCGCTTGATGTAGTACTCACCAAACTTGCAGGTCACCTCGTAGGTGTAGAAGTGGCTCCAGATTTGGTTAAGTTGCTACCGACTCAGCTCTAAATCCCTAATGTTGTGTGGGCATGGAGGAATTCTAGTTATGAGCCACATGAGAAAGGTTACACCGATCAGAAAAAGCTCAATAAGATCAATCATGGTTATATAATACCTCGGTGTTTGAGTTCGCTTTTCAGGGTAGGGTAACAGTGCGTCGCCCGCGATTTTGTGCCTCTTTTATGTGGTCGGGTAATTAGACAAAGGGAACACAAATCGATCTTTGGGCGCTCAGGGAGTTGGCCCCATGATGGCCGTCCGACTTCATATTCATGGGAACATGTCGGTTTGGTTGGCGTAAGTTGTCCAGCCATATAGACAGCCTGATAAGGGCTTGATTCTGCTTGATAGGTCGGTGGGGCCTGTTTTAGTGGGCGGCCCGAGAGCCAATCAAAGAATTTTGTTGAGATTGTACCCTCCCGCTGCCGAAGCCCCATTTCCTCTGTTACATACCACAAAAGGGCACGACGCACCAGTCTGTAATCCTTAGCCGCAAGAATGGGAGGCTCACCATGACGAGGACCATCGAAGTTGAAACCTGATCCACCATCAAATCCATTACCAACATAGATTCGGAGGGTGGTTCCGGTGGATAGATGAATAGTAACAGGCTCAAAGCGGTTAGAGCGGTATTTGTCAGTCCAGGATCTTTTTGGCTTGGTTGTGGTGGTCATTTTGAATTCCTCAGGGCTTCGTCGAGGGGGCGGATGATGTCGGTTTGGTCAGATCGAGTAATGCAGTATCGGACGCCACTATAGGGGTTATATGAACCCTCTCGCCAGCCTGCTGATTTACATTGGGCGTCGAGCTGAACCTCAATGAGGGCAACTATGATTACTCCGATGATGAAACAGGCAGTACCTGTTACCACCGCAACTATTACACCAAGCTCCGAGTCGGCAAGCCATTTTCCTACAATGAACCCACCAACGACAACAACAATCCCGATAAGTAACCAGATGAACAACATTTGATTTTCCTCCGATGATATGAAGAGTTTGATTTATCGCCGACTTTAGTTGATGATTTTCCTTCAAACCCGCGCCTCAGGGGACAATTACGTAACTCGGACGTAGGCTAAATATGGGCAGAGACTCTTTATCCTAGGATTATTCGAACAACATGCTCCCAGCAGCGGTGCGCCAATCTTTACCTTATTGATCGTATCTTCCATATCAGGCATGACACGATCCCGGTTCTGGTGGCCGCACATGTTCGACACATAGGCGGCATCGAAGCCTCCTTCTGGAGGAACCAGGTCAAGGTTGAAGTCCCCATGGATAAAGGTGATTTTGTGGAGGTGATGAACAGCAGCAGCAAGGTCATTCAGGTTAAGCTGCTCCCACACACTCACGATACCAGACCAACCCTTGTCGGAGTAGCTCGTGGTAGCGTTGTAGTAACAGGAGGCAATATCGCCAGGGAGGAGTGTGAGGAGGGGTTTGGCGGCAGCATCGAAATCCTCCCAGGGGCCGGTAAGTAGTTTTCGGCAGCGTTCGGCTCCCAGTTGTTCCAACAAAATTACCTTCAACATCGCCCAGACCATTGACTTCTTGGCATGATCAACCACATGCATTGACTGCTTCGTGAGGTGGATCATCATGATGGGAAAATCACCACCTGAGCAAATTGATGCGATGTGATCTTTGCCCGGCGCGATATACTGGTCAATGACCTTTAGATTCTGCGGCACAAGCTCATTTGTTGAAGTGTACCAGTCCCCAGTTTTAGTCCACTGAGGGTGCTTGTCGATGTAGTTGAAGGATGGCATGACGCCTCTACAAAACCTTCTGCATGAATCCAATGATGGCAGTCTTCGTGGCGCAGTACTGGGACTGAATACCAGCATTAGCAATCTTGATAGTGACAGAGTAGCCACCTTCAGGGAGGGGCTTCAGGTTGATATCGGCTTCCTTAAACTGTTCGGATGGCATAAGAGGTCTCCAGTCAAGGTAAAGTGTCTACTAATACGAAAAGGGGAGAGGACACGAAGTCCCCTCCCCATTCCTAAGTAAGGCCTAGCAAGCTATCCGCCACTAGGGTTTATTGCGCTTGCACCACTTCTGCCGCGCTCAACCTTAGGCCTCTTCGGTCAGGTCGGCATCGGTGTCGGTGTTGTCGGTTTCGTCGGCAGCCCGCTCCTCGACCGTCTCCTCAGCCTGATCACCGATCGGTTGAGGCGATTCCGTCTTGCCGGAGAGGTGCTGTTCGGTCTGCTGTTGCTGCTGCTTACGTGCCATTTTGTTTGCTCCTTTTGGAACATCCCAACACCATGTTAGGGATGCCCGCTTAAATAGAAAAAGGGGAGACACCTTTCGATGCCTCCCCTACGTTTGAAGATGATTTTAGAGGTCAGTCCTTGGGTTTAACGCATAACCAAACCACCCTCCGTGGCGACAGGGATCATTAAAGATCAAATTATAAAGAATCCCTGACTAAAATGAGCAGGAACGCCCTGCCCTTCAATGAGTGAAATCAGTGAATCAGTTGAGGGACCATCTGCCAGCGGGCAAGGATGACATTATTGATGCCATGCGCCACATGCTCACCTCGGTGACCCTTCGGGAGGGTACAGTAAAATGTTCTCCCATAAATATGAAGACACATTCCCTTTGCCTTAATACAGGCTTCGTGGCGCTGTGATTGAGTCATATTGGAGGTCATATCTTACCTCATCTGTGTGAACCAGCTTCTCGCAAGTGGGAAGGAGTCCCAGGCGGCATCCTGTCCACCTCGGATGGCAGAGTCGATATCGTCATGGTACTGATGGGAGGGCTTACGGCCACTCTTGAGAATCTCCTCAGCCGACGCCAGTAAGGAGTTAACGAAGAGTCGTCGTTGAGGTGCTGATACTTGCGAGTTCTGTGTAGACATCGGATATCAGACCTCCTCTGACCAAGCACCACACATGACACAGTACTCTCGTGCCCAGTGGCCATCCGTTACAGCTGATGTCATTCCGACGATAAATTCACCACAAAAATCGCCATCATCATTACAAACACAAACATCACCTTGACGAAATGGATGATTCTTGGGCAATTTTCGTTTGAGCCGCCGCCACAAAAGCATTCCAAGAAGTGGCCGGAACCAGTAACCGGCGTTTGGCCATGCATCATTGGGACGAATCATAATGCCTCGATTGATGGATAAGACCTGTAGAGGCGCATCTTGCCCGCCTTCAGGCGTCGGGACTTCTTCAAGATGGGTTGAGTGATGGCAGAGGTCATCAAGGTAACCTTGACACGAGCCCTGGTTTGGGTATCATCCGACTTAACGGGGGCCTCGCGGTCGGACTTGAACACTTGTCGGATACGATCAAACAGTTGACGGATCATTCTCATCTCTCCTCTCAAAGATCGGTGTACCTGTTACATCCAGGCGGTGGTTGAAGTAGTCGAAAGTCAGGCGGACTGCGTAGATGATCGCACCGAGAGTGGCGAGTTGTACCACAGTTTGGGCGATCAATTCGGCGAGTTTGATGGTTTCAGAAGTCACAACCTTACCTCATAAAAAAGGACCAGGGCAGGCTTTCCCACCCTGGTCTAATGGAGGCTACGTGGTGGAGGTCAACTTGATGCGTCTTCGAGTAACTCGTCCTGACATTCTGGACAACCACAATCCTCACGAGTGATCAGGTTGTTGTCTACAGCCAGGCAGGTCTGTGACTGGATGAACATCGGCTTACCGTCATCCACAATGGTGTCGAGGAACATGCTTTCCTCACGGACAACCTCGTTGGCGCAAGGTTGGCAGAGGTTCTCAGTGCGGATGTAATTGCCGACGGGCTCTGCATAGTGGTATGGGAACCTAAAATCGGCCGTAGAATGTGTTCGTGTAACGTTTACCACGGCAGGATTAGTGCGACAGTTCTCGCAGCGCTTGCGAGGGCTGAACTTGATTAAGATAAGAGTGCGAGCACGGCGTTGAACCTCAGTCATCTTGGGATCTCCTGTTCAGCCCTTTCACAGGCGGCCTGAGTGAGAGGAACGGGAGTGTGGGCATAGGTCAGGTAATACAACCATTCGACGTTGCATTCGCCACAGAGGTTCGGATTCGAAGTTGTTGCGGCCCTCGACCAGCAGTGTTGGCAAACATGAGGTTGAGATGAGGTGTTACTCGGTCTACCAACAAAGTCCCCAAATTGATCGCGGAGTTCTTTTATTCCCATGACAGGAATGGCCTCCCTTCCTTAATCCTCTTCTGGGTATGCTTAGTGTAAGCGGCCTTAATCGCCCGACCTTGTGCACCCTCAGGGGTCATTTCGAAGTAGCCCAAAATGCCTGCACCTTTGTTTAACTGTTTTGCACCAGGAGGGAGGTGGTGGTTACGGTTGTCTACCGAGCCAAGGCCTGAGTAGCGTTTATCATTTCGCATGATTTAGCTTAGAAAGCACAGACAAATAAGTCCTGCAAGGATGTAGATGAAAGAGAGTCGGCGCATGGTCACTTCATCACCTCTCGGATGTTCCGTAAAGTGAGGGCATTCACGAGGGCCAGGTGGAGTTGTTCAACATCAGCCCACTGGATGTTGATGTTATCGGGGTTACCGTCAAGATCCCGAGTAATCAGGGCCACCCCATTCTCATGGAGGTTCACTTGAGTGACTTGACGAATGTCAACGAGTTTCAGTTGGCGCACCTTGAGGTGGAACTCAGGTGAGAGTAGAGTTGAAAACATGGAGCCTCCTCAGGCTTAGAAAATAATTGACTGGTGGAACTGCTTTAGACGCACTTTACACAAAAAAGGTGCCCATCCTAGGAGGCCAGTTATTCCCCGGCAGGAGCCTCTCCACGGCAGCCGGGCCAGATGTCTACATGTTCGATGGGCTGGTAGACCACACGGATCGAAATAAAGAGTCCTCATCTAATGTCATGAGGACTCAATTCAGAGGATAATAGTTGACCAAACGCCAACCCTGGAAAGGGT
>ERZ1292625.276-Hain-H41-01um-R1-276-length-87183-cov-8_pt1 | contig 13427 bp, 12 predicted proteins | sample MGYA00564400_ERZ1292625 | MGnify/ENA primary metagenome ERZ1292625 (study PRJEB36523, sample SAMEA6512639) | groundwater metagenome | collected 2019-01-08 | study: AquaDiva: Metagenomics assemblies of 32 groundwater samples | reverse complement strand
ACACCCTTTGGTGAAAAAAAATTGCAGCTCAAAGAATTGCGCGCCGAAACCTTGGATTTTAAACTGGATATTTCCTCACTTGAAGTTCACGCTGGGGAAATCCTGGGCATCGCCGGCGTTGAAGGCAATGGACAAAAAGAACTGATCCAACTTTTAATGCATCCAAAAAAATTTAAAAAAATTGAAGGACATCTTGAAATTTTAGGTCATGACACGCGTTTTTATTCAACCCGAGCCCTTCGCCAACTCTCTCTTGGGGTTTTCCCCGAAGATCGTTTACGCTGGGGCTCTGTCCCCTCTTTAAATTTGTTGCAAAATTTTATTCTGGGTTATCAACGAAAATTATTAGCTGCAAAAAAATTTTTACCCTGGAATGAATTATTTAAAATATGCGCCGAACAAATAAAGAAATTCAACGTCCGACCGGAAAGTCCTTTAGCGCTTTTTTCCAGTTTATCCGGTGGCAATCAACAAAAACTAGTGGTGGCACGCGAATTATATTTAAATCCCAATCTTATATTGGCCTCTCATCCCAGCCGAGGCGTTGATATCGGCGCCACTGAATTTATTCATCAGCAACTTTTAGATGCGAAAAAAGGAAATGCCGCCATTTTACTGATCTCTTCGGAACTCGATGAGTTGATCAAACTTTCAGACCGCATCGTGGTTTTGTATCGTGGCCGTATCCAAGCCGAATTTTCACGCTCTCACTTTAATGAAAATAAAATTGGCGCAGCCATGGGCGGGATTTCATGAAGAAATCTTTAATTGGATTTATCATTGGCTTGGTGCTGGCTCTTTCCCTAACACTTTTTGCTGGCGAAAACCCCTTGCACATCGCATGGATTTTGATGAAGAGCGCTTTTGGCTCAAGTTATGATTTGGGGCTGACTTTATATTACACCACCGGATTAATTTTCACGGGCCTCTCTGTCAGCTTGGCTTTTTCAGCAGGTTTATTCAATATCGGAGCCGAAGGACAACTGTTGATGGGATCCATCGCTGCCGCTTTATTGGGAGTATTATTTCCTCATGTCCCTGGTTTTTTGGCGCCGATATTAGCAGTGCTTGTTGCAGGCCTCGCCGGAGCATTATGGGCCCTTATTCCCGCACTGCTAAAAATTTATCGTGGCAGTCACGAAGTGATTGTAACTATGATGATGAATTTCATCGCTTCAGGTTTAACAAGTTGGGCTGTCTTGCAATGGATTCCCAATCCTGATTCGCAAAATCCCGAGTCCGCAAAAATAGCTTCGAGTTATATGTTTCAAGACATTGATTTTGTGAAAAAATTATTAGGAGATTCCCCGGCAAGTTTAGCTTTAGTTTTGGCTTTATTTGGTGCTTTTGTTTTATGGTTTGTGATGAAACGCACTCGCTGGGGTTACGAAGTCCACATCAGCGGGCTCAATCCCAGTGCTGCCGAACGAGCCGGTATCGACGTTGCAAAAATCCAAATTCAAGCTTTCTGTTGGGCAGGCGCATTGGCCGCCGGAGTTGCAGTCACCGAAGTGTTAGGAAATTCCGGTCAATTTCGTATCGGTTTTTCCCCCGAATTCGGCTTTATTGGTATCGCAGTGGCCTTGATGGCGCGAAATCATCCTTTGGGAATTTTACTTTCCGCTTTTTTAATGGGAGCTCTACACAAAGGAGCATCTGATTTAGATTTTGAAACAACCACTATCACTCGTGATTTTTCAAAAATCATTCAAGGAGTGATTATTTTATTCGTCGCTGTGCAATCTTACCGAATTTTTAAAAAGCGAGGTTCACGTGTCAGTTGAAACGATATTGAGGCTTGCTACTCCTTTAATTTTTACAAGTCTCGGCGGATTTTTAAGTGAACGCTCTGGAGTTATTCAAATTGGTTTGGAAGGCTTGATGCTTGTCGGGGCTTTTGTCGGCGCCACTGTCGCCTTTGGAGCTTCTTCCTGTTGGTTGGGCTGGCTAGTTGCATTTCTAGCAGGAGTTATCGTCGCAGCAATTTATGCTTTTTTTGTTATCGAACTTGAAGCCGATCAAATTGTCACAGGAACAGCTTTGAATTTGACCGTCGCCGGACTTATTCCTTTTGTAAGTAAAATTTTATTTAACACCACGGGATCAACTCCAACTTTGGATATTTCCAATCGATTTTTTTGGGAACCTATCGCCATCGCTTTACTTTCTGTCGTGCTGATTCAAATTTGGTTCAGCAAAACAAACTCTGGTTTGTGGCTCAAATTTGCCGGAGAAAAACCCAAAGCCCTTGAATCCAGTGGCGTGTCCCCTCGGAAAATCCGCTGGCTGTGTTCACTAATGGCCGGCGGTCTTGCCGCCTGGGGCGGGGCCTCACTGAGTTTATTTTTGGCTTCCTCGTATTCGCCACTAATGACTTCCGGTCGCGGCTTCATTGCTCTTGCCGCTTTGATTTTCGGACGCTGGAAACCCTGGTCCGCATTTCTTGCTTGTTTATTGTTTGGCGCCGCCGAAACCTTACAGATTCACTGGCAAGGACAAAGTGTCGGAGGTTTCATGATCCCCGTTCAACTTATTCAAATTCTTCCTTACATATTTACTATTGTTGCCCTGGCGGGTTTCGTCGGAAAGAATTCTCCTCCAGCCGCTTTAGGCCGCCCACTGTAACGGCGTTTTGGTTGGGTATTCTGACGAGACAAGATATTTTGTTAGACTTTTTTCTTACTCACAAAGATGTATATATATAAGTTGACATCTTTGTGAGTAAGAAAAAAGAGAAGGTATTGAGTGACTGTCGGATTGGATGCTTCGCCTAGCTACCACACAAAATAAAAAAAAAGCCCTGGTTTCCCAGGGCTTTCGTGATTCTAACTTATCGTTAAATCAATTAGAAATTGTATGTCATACCTACGTTAGTTACGAAGTTAGCATCAGTTCCAAGACCAGTAGCTGTTCCAGAAGCTGCATTCGTAAATGTACCATCAAGCATGAATTTTCCGAATTTCAAACCCGCACCAGCTGCAACAGTTGTGTTGTCAGCGATTGTGTTTGCATCAGTAGCTCCTGCAGCTTTAGTAGAACCCAAAAGTACGTTTTGAGTTACAGAACCGCGTAGAACCATCCATGAAGTGGCTTCAGCCTCAACACCAATGATTACAGGAAAAGTTGTTTCTTCAGATTTTGTGTTACCTTGTTTTTCTTTTCTTGTGTCTGTATTGTACGAAACACCGTAGAAGAAATCAGCACCATCTTTTTTATGAGAATTAACAACACCAACTTGCATTATATTGATATCCCAGTCGGCATTTGTTGTGCTAGCCCCAGTAGTCAACTTAGCTGCAAGCGTTTTGTAGGCACCATATACATACATAGTGTCCATTTTGTATCCACCGCTTAAAGCCATGCTGCTGCCGCCTTTAAGAACTTTTTCTGAACCAGCAGTTTGCTCATTTTTACTTTCAGCGCCAAGACCAACAGTCAATTGAGCATCCCATCCAGCAGCTGCAGTTGCAGAAGCTGTTAAGCTCATGATGTTTTCTTTCATTTTAGAAGCTTTAACATCATTGCTCACATAGAATAAGCCCAAGCCCCATTGCATATCACCAGCTTTAGCAGCGTAGTAAAGATTCAATGGATTAGATTGGTTCAAAAGAGCTGTTGTTCCTGTACCAGTGCCAGCTACTGCGCCAGTCCCAGCTGCGAGTGCCATAAAAAGACTGTAAGAATCACTTTTATTACCAAGGTAAGCACCCATTGCTGCGTTATCACCCATTTTGCGAACAAATCCGCCTTCAGCGTTTTTTGTTACAGCAGCATTAGTCGCACCACGATTGCCTCCCCACTCAAGACTAACCCATTCACCATTACCAAGAGCTTGGTCTGGCTTAATAGGTCCGCCGTTGTCGCCAACAACATCTTGAGCGTCAGACACGTGAGCTGCACTTTGAAGCGCTGCTAAACGAGCCTTAGATGCAAATGCTGAAGCAGATGCGATAGTCACAACTGCAATCACAAAAAGTTTTTTCATTCTAGCTTCCTTTCGTTACAGTTCATTAAGATTGAATCCATGAACTTTGTTTTTAAAACTTAAACTTAACTTATACCTTACATCTCGAATCGTAATGACATGATGGCTTAAGATCAAGACGAAAAAATTTGGTGAGAGTCGCTGGAAGAGTAAATTTGAGAGGCAAACTCAACATTGTGTTGCAAGAAAACACCAAACTTTTTCACTGGCGATGTCATTCGTAAATATTTTCTTTCCTAATAAGATTTCTGAAAAAATCTAACTCGCTTTTTTTTGAGTCGCTGGAAAGGCACTACTGTATTGCGTTCCCAGACGACGAAATAAAATTTTGCAAATTTTTTTTGCCTGAAAAACCAACAGCGAAAAAGTATCTCGTCCATAGTCTGTCAACACGGCGCTACAGTGGCGACTTTTTCGCAACAAGTTGGGGCATGGTGTTGCGGCGCGTTTTATTTTTCGATGAATCAGTGTAGTTTGAAGTCAAAATCCCAGACTAAGATCTGGCTTTCTGCAGAGCGCATTGTTAATTTTTATTGATGATTCATTAAGCAACGTGACTCTTTCGCAGCTCACTGGATGCTCAAAAAGATCTTTATTCCAACTGAAATTTCTTTTCAAAACATCTTCGAATTCCAGAATTAATGAATTTTCATCGAAATTTTTTGCTTCGAAACAAAGTGAAATTTCCAGCCATCGCATTTCGATTTCAAGAAGAAAACATCCCTGTTTCTGGCTCATTTGCAAGAGGGATTGCAGAGCTATTTTTTGAAATTTTCCGTTGATAAAATAATTTTGAAAATCCACGGGAATTCGACTTTCGAACTTAAAAATACGCTGCTGCTGCGGCGAATGGAAAAAAATCATAGTGGATTTAGCAAGAAGCAAAAGAAAGACCTTGAAGCTTCGCAACTGAAAGTTCATTCTAGCTACGTTATTTGAAAGGATTTATGAAGAAAAAAACTCTACGCGGCTTAGTCAAAAGACATCCTGACGGATTCGGATTTTTCGTACCCGAAGACCATGACCATCCCGATGTTTACATTCCCCGCCAGTCCATGAGTGGGATTTTGACTAATGATAAAGTTTTAATCCAAGTTGAACCCGAAAAAGGGGGAGAACGTTTCCGCGGCGAAATTTTAGAAATTATATCTCGTGGGACTAAACATGTGGTCGGACAGTTTTTCCCGCTGAATGAAAAATTTGGTTTCATTAAAGATGAGTCTCATGCTTGGGGACAAGACTTACGAATTCCCATGACCGATACAAAAAATGCGCAAAAAGGCGAATTGGTTGCCGCCGAAGTCTTGCAATTTCCCAACGAAGACAAACCCTTTCTTGGTCGTATCATTGAAGTCATAGGCTCATCGGCAGAACCAATGAATGACCTCCGTCGGGTTATTTATTCCAATCAAATTCCCAATGTTTTTCCACCGGAAGTTGAAGCTGAAGCCAAAGCTTTCAAAACTGTCCCAGAGGAAAAAGATTATGCTCACCGTGTGGACCTTAGAAAAAAAACTCTTATAACAATTGATGGCGTTACGGCTAAAGATTTTGATGATGCCGTATATGTGGAAACTTCGCCTCAGGGATTTCGACTGTATGTTGCCATTGCCGACGTCAGCCATTATGTCCGCCCTGGCACAGCGATAGATAAAGAAGCTTACGAGCGTGGGACTTCGGTTTATTTTCCTAACTTTGTTGTTCCTATGTTACCTGAGGTTTTAAGTAATGGACTTTGTTCCTTGATGCCGCAGGTGCCACGACTTTGTTTGGTTTCGGAAATTGAATTTGATTTTACCGGCGAAAAGCTTTCTTCGAAATTTTATGAAGCGGTCATGCAAAGTCAGGCGCGGGTAACTTATGGAGAAGCCCAAGAAATCATCGAAGGAAACGACGTCGCTAAATTAAAACACGTCGAAGAAAATATTCTTCGCTGTGCGGACTTAGCAAAAATCCTGATGGCAAAAAGATTTAAAGATGGCAGCCTTGATTTGGAAATTCCTGAAACTCAACTTGAAATTGATGCCTCGGGTGTGCCGGTCGATGTGATTCGTTCCGAAAGACTCTTCGCTCATCGCTTAATTGAAGAACTTATGCTTGCGGCCAATGTTGCCGTGGCCGAATTTTTTGTTAAAAAAGAAATTCCTGCTATCTATCGCGTCCATGAAGCTCCGAATGCCGATGCGATTCGTTTGCTGGAAGGCTATTTGAAAAGCTTCGGTGGCAACATCAGTCTTAATAGTGGTAAATTGCAAAAAAGGCTAACCAAAGCATTGCAAGAATTTTCTGGCAAACCCGCCGCTTTGGCTTTGAATATTTTAACTCTTCGCTCGATGAGCCAAGCCAAATACAGTCCTAATAATCTTGGGCATTTTGGTTTAGGCTTCGAAAACTACACCCATTTCACTTCGCCGATCCGACGTTATCCGGATTTAATTGTTCATCGTCTGCTTAAAAGTTTAGTCCATCCAAAAATGGGCTATCAACGCATGGATGAAGATCAATTGATCCAAGCGGGCACTTGGCTCTCTGCTTGTGAACAACGATCTGTCAAAGCGGAAAGACAAATTCAAGCCATTAAAAAAGCCCGTTTCATGGAAAAATTTGTCGGACAAGAATTCGACGGAGTGATCAGCTCTGTGGCTCGTTTTGGGGTTTTCGTTTTACTTCGCGAATATGATATCGATGGATTGGTTCGCATCGAAGATTTAGCCAAAGACAAATTGGAATACGATGAAGAAAAACTGCGACTTTATGCCCGTCGCTCGGGAAAAAGCTACTCGATCGGAGATACTTTGCAGATCCGTGTCGAGTCCGCAGATCATAATCTGGGACAAATTAATTTTTTACTCAAAGATGCTCCGGCGAAATCCCCAGGGCAATCTGCAGATCGTAAGGAGCAACGAAAAGATCGTCGTCCAGAAAAAAGTCGTGGACGCGATAGAGATCGCGGACGAAGTAAGGATCGTGGCCGAGATAAAGATCGCAGTGGCGAAAAATCTCGCGAACAAAATGCAAAATCGCGCAAGCCGGAGATGCAAAAAAGAAAAGAAAAACCCACGCAAAGATACCAAGAAAAAGTCGTCATGGAACCGATTCGTGCTAAAGACAAAAAAACTCTTTTTGAAAAATTAGATCAAGCCGTTGAACAAAGAGCTAATCAAAAGCGGACGCAACAACGAGGAGAAAACGAAGAAGGCAAACCAGATCGTCGGGATGAGGACCGCCCATCACGAAAAAAATCTTCGAAAAATCCCCGCAGTGGTCTTCGCTTTAAGATTTACAGTCGGTAATAAAGGAATTTTAAAACGTGGCTTTTAGTTTAAGAGAAAATCCCTTCGGAAAGACTCTCAAAAATGCGTCAAGACTTCGCACCATCGCCAGCGTATTTGCTAAACATGGCTTTCATAAACTTTTGGAACAAATTCGTTTGGGGCAATTTCTTCTAGAGCGAATGAGCGCCTCTTCGGAAATCGAGAACTTCTCGGTCGCTGAACGTGTGCGCATGTCTTTCGAGGAACTGGGACCAACATTTGTAAAGTTAGGTCAACTTTTGGCGACGCGACCTGATTTAGTTCCGCAAGAATACGTCGTCGAATTCACCAAGCTTCATGCCAGTGTAAATCCATTGCCATTCGAAACAATCGAAGCTGTTTTACTGAAGGAACTAGGTCCCGATTATAAAACAAAATTTCTTCGCATCGACCCTCATCCTTTGGGATCTGCCAGTATCGCCCAAGTTCACGCCGCACAATTATTGACCGGAGAAGATGTGGTCATCAAAGTGCAACGCCCTGGCATTCTTCAAGTCATCAATGATGATCTGGGAGTTTTGTATTTCCTGGCCGAATTACTTTATAAATATGTTCCTGAAACTCGTATGTTTAATCCTTTGGCCATTGTCGATGAGTATTTTAAATCCTTAGAGCTGGAAACGAATTTCATTGTTGAGGCTAATAATATTCGTCGTTTTCAAGAGCACTTTTCCTCGCGACCAGAAGTGCGAATTCCAAAAGTTTATTACGAACTGACAACCGAAAAAATTCTGGTGATGCAGATGATGACCGGGATCCCCTTGTCAGATGACAGAGCTTTACATCAGGAAACCATCGCTCCTCAAGAAATTATCAAGCTGGGACTTTCCGCTTACTTGAAAATGGTATTTATAGATGGACTCTTTCATGGCGATCTGCATGCTGGAAATTTTTTTGTTTTACCCAACAATCATATTGGACTGATCGATTTTGGCCTGGTTGGGCGTCTAAATCCTAAGACTCAAACGGCGATCGCCAACATGCTTTTTGCGCTGTCCAAAGAAGATTACGAACGTCTTGCTTATGAATATGTCGATTTGGCTCCCTTTACGGATCAAATTAATGTTGATCTTTTTGCCCGCGAACTTCGCGAACTGATCGCGCCCCACTATGGTTTAACCTTAAAAAATGTAAACCTGGGTAAACTACTTATGACATCGGCGGGTATCGCCGCTCGCCATCGTTTGGTTGTACCTAGCGAGCTGATGATGTTCTTTAAATCGATTATTGCGATTGAAGGTATCGGCAGAAAAATTTCTCCGGGATTTGATTTTCTTCAATACTCATTGGAATTTTCTGCTGATTTAATCAAACATCAATTTGATCCAAGTAAAATTGCCCATGATATGTCGCAGGTAGCGCGGGAATCAAAAAATTTCTTGAATGCCTTGCCTCGACAATTGAATTTCTTGATTCGAAAATTAAACTCACCCAATCATCACTTCCGTTTTCAATTGGTTGAGTTGGAAGACATGAAGAGATCCATCGAGTCTTCATTTAATCTTCTTTTCCTTGGCGTTGTTATTGCTGCATTGATTTTGAGTGGCAGTTTAGTCTATGTTCATCCCAATCAAGAATTGATGTTAGGCATGCCTATGTTGACATTTATTCTTTATTCCTTGGCCGGCATTTTGGGCGTTGTTGGTTTTTTTAACTACATCAGGAAACCTTAAATATGCAGCAAATTTTTTATGAACTCAGCGTGCTTGCAAAGTCTGTTAATTTTAAAAATCTTTCCGCAGCGGCTCTGCATGTTGGTCTTAGTCAACCGCAGTTGTCTCGAATTATTGCTAAAATTGAATTGGAATTAAAAATTGTTTTGTTGGATCGATCCACCAAAAGAAAATCCGGCTGGACTCCGGCGGCTCGACATTTAGCACAGATTTTTGAAAAATCGGCAAAGCGGTTGGAACTTGATCTTTTTTCAGTCAGCAAAGATCAGATGGTTTCAGAAGTGCACCTGGGGACTTTGGAAGGTCTTGCTCCCACGGCATTGAAGTTGGCAAAAATGTGTTTTGATTCTATTGGTATACATAAAATATTTTTAGACATTTATGATCTCAGCGAACTGGATGCCAATTTTTTAAACGGCAACCTAGATTTAATTCTTTCTTCAAAACAGCCTGGACGAAAAAAAACTCATCATTGTCTTGAGCTTGGCTTTCAACATCTTGAGAAGGTTCAAACTCATAAAGATTTTTCTGTGATGAGTACTTTTGAATATGGTCAGTCCGATAGAAAAACTCAAAGTAGTTTTAAACATATGTTGATTTCAAATTCATTGGTGATTCGTAAAGAATGGTTCAAAAGTCCAGGAGGTACCGGTTTTCTTCCTTCGGAAGCAAGATCAGGAAAATCCAAAGAGGCCGAGCCCGTATGGCTTTTGGGAAGTGAACTTTTAAATCCTCAGCTTTGGCTAAAGATAACAGAGGAAATGGTTAATAACCAAATCCTCTGATTGCAAGGAGGGTTTTAAAATCGAAAAGAATAAAAATTAACCTAACAATTTCAGTGCTAATTGATTCACTTGGTTGGCTTGCCCAAGAATCGCTGTACCCGCCTGCATGAGAATATTATTTCTCACCATCTCGGTACTTTCGGCTGCGATATCGGCATCCCGAATTCGCGAATTAGCTGCTGACATGTTTTCGTCATAAATCAGCAAATTGCTTGAGGTTGATTGCAATCGGTTTTGCATGGCTCCGAAATTGGCTCGGATCGCATTGACCGAAGTCATTGCATCGTCGAGCACGGACAAAGTGGTTTGTGCGCCCTCTTTCGTACCAACAGTTTCTGCAACCATTCCCAAGGCTTCAAGAGTCGAGTTCGCCGCCCCCGCATTAAATGAGATGCGATCTTTGAATGGATCATTATTTACACCCACTTGGATGTCGATAATAGAACCTGTTCCATTCAATAAATCGTAGCCATTGTACTGAGTTGATTCGGTCACCCGTTGAATCTCTGATTTGAGTTGCTGGTACTCAACGTCTAGGAATTTTCTTTCGGTATCGCCGATCGTGTCCGAAGCGGCTTGGATACCTAGTTCCCTGAGGCGAATCAGCATGTTTGAAACTTCGTTCAAACTTCCCTCAGCAATTTGAACCAAGGAAATACCATCATTGGCATTTCGGTTCGCTTGTCTTAGTCCTCGGATCTGAGCTTTTAAGTTCTCAGAGATCGCGAGTCCTGCAGCATCGTCAGCTGCCTGATTGATTCTTTGGCCAGATGATAATCGCGCCATCGACTTGTTCAGATTGATGCCAGTCATGTACAGATTTTTCTGTGCATTCAGGGCACTCACATTGGTCATAATACGTAAACCCATTTATCCTCCTTGCATTTCACATCCTCCTTGATGTTGGCCTTCCATTTGGCCACTTAGGATCCATACTAGATCCCGCTACATATCTCAGTTCGGAACGATTGGTTTAGAGTTGAGTCTAGTTTTTAAAAATGTGTCGATTTAATTTACTGGATGTAAAAAAAGGGAACAGGACAAAGGGAAGTCCTATTAAATTAGATTGAATTGAAAATAAGGACCCACAAATTGTGGGCCCTTGCGCAGGAAACAGATCAAAGTACAGCTGACCGTTATGGCCTGCTTGGGCTTCTTGAGGGTGATCTTGATCTATCAAGATCGAGAACCAGTCAATCATCAGAAACTATTAGTTACTGAAATGACTTATTCAAGAGTCCAAGTGCGACATTAGACTGCTGGTTTGCTTGAGCGAGAACCGAGGTTCCTGCCTGCAACAATATATTATTTCTAGTCATCTCTGAAGTCTCTTCAGCGACATCGACATCTCGGATCCGTGAATTGGCTGCTGCCATATTCTCTACTCCGACCTGGATATTACTGACTGTGGACTGCAGACGATTCTGGATGGCACCAAAATCCGCTCTCATCGCTGAAACGCTGACAATAGCGCTGTCGATCGCCGACAAGGCATTTTGAGCTGAGGCTTTATCGGCCACACTCGTCAGGTTTACACCGAGAGCTGCTGAATTCGCATCGGCTTTTGAAGCATCAAAAGAGATCCGATCGATTTCTGGATTATTTCGCGTGCCCACCTGGAAATCGAGGATAGACCCGACTCCGGCCAAAAGTTGAGTTCCGTTGAACTCAGTACCTTCTGATATCCGGTCAATCTCTGAGACCAGCTGATCATACTCCACGTTCAGGAACTGTCTTTCAACAGGACCGATCGTGTCTGAGGCAGCCTGGACCCCGAGCTCACGAAGCCGAATTAAGATTGATGAAATTTCGTTCATCGATCCCTCTGCGACTTGCACGAGTGAGATACCATCTTGGGCATTCCGGGAAGCTTGCTTCAGACCGCGAATCTGAGCTCTTAAATTCTCAGAAATCGCTAGCCCGGCAGCATCGTCCCCAGCGCGGTTGATGCGGAATCCTGATGCGAGCTTTTCCATGCTCTTATCAAGACTAATCTTCGTTCCCCAAAGTACTTTTTGGGCATTTAACGAAGCCGTGTTTGTATTAATACGTAAACCCATAACTCGTCCTCCTCCTTGAAGATGCACAGTCTCATTCCATGAGACCGGGGAGTTCATTATGAACTCCGATGGGTAAAATTGCTCTTACGTCTCAGTTCGGAACACTAACGAAAAAACTTGAGCCAAAATGAGAAAATCTAGACTAAAGGCCCAAAGTGATTTAAATCCATTCTATGGAAATTCGCGATCCCCTGCACGGCTCTATGTATTTTTCAGAAGCTGAAGTATCTATTCTGGATACTCCAGAATACCAACGCCTAAGAGCTATAAAACAATTGGGATTTTCGGAATTTAGTTTTCCTGGCGCCACTCACAATCGTTATCTTCATTCTTTGGGTGTTTGTCATTTAGCCGGGCTGACTTTTGATTCTATTTTCAGGGCCTATCCCTTCACGAAAAATTCGACAAAACTAAGACTGCGACATGCGGTTAGGCTTGCGGCACTTCTTCACGATGTTGGCCATGGACCTTTAAGTCATTCCACCGAACAAGTGATGCCTCTATTAAAGAGTCTCGACATACAAGCTTACTCAGATCGAAGTCAGAATAATCGTCGCGCTAATCATGAAGATTATACGATTAAGTTAATCACTGAATCCAGTATCGCTGAATCCATTAAAAAGAATTTCCATGATCTTCTGCCTTTGCACGTAGCCGCACTGGTCGATAAGACTTTGAAAGTGTCGGATGATTTTTTTAAGGATGGGGATTTTGATTTTCGCCCGATTCTAAGTCAGATTGTCAGCTCGGAGCTTGACGTTGATCGCATGGATTATCTCGAAAGAGATTCTTATTACTGCGGCACAAACTATGGTCGCGTCGATTTGGAATGGCTCATTCAAAATCTAACTTTTCATGTCGTCGAAGGAAAAATGTTTTTAGCACTGAATCGAAGAGCGCTTTATTCTTTTGATGATTTTTTAATTTCCCGTCATCACATGCATTTGATGGTTTATTTTCATCACAAAAGCATCATTTATGAAGAAATGCTCAATCGCTACTTAGCATCTGCTGATTGCAAATTCATTTTGCCCGGGAATATCAAAGAATACATCGGCTACAACGATTACAAATTGCACGAACATCTTTCAAACGTGACAAATCCATGGGCTAAGCGAGTTTCAGAGCGAAGACCTTTCAAAGTTCTTTTAGAAATGCACAACACTTCCGACAGTCCCCGTCCCGAGTTGGTCAAAAAAGCTCTTGAAGCCCGCAATATCGAAGTGATTTGGGCTTCGTCAAAAGCTCGACTCTCTAAATACCATTCGGGCTCCCCCGAAGATAAAGCTTTAGATATTTACGTCCGTGACCAATACGATTATTGGGACGTGCCTACTCCGATCAATCAATCCACGCAGATTTTCTCGAAGTATGAGGGCACCAGGATTATCGATCGTCTTTATGTTGCGCCCGAGCAGTATATTGAGGCTGAGAGATTTTTGAAGCAGACGAAGATTAATTGAAATGGCGGGGCGCTTTCGAGCCCCGGACCCATGGCGACTTAAATCTTTAGTGCCTTTGCCCTGTGCAGAGTTTTTGCTCTCCTATTGGTTTGTGGGGGTATCGGTCAATGCTGTCAGGTTAGCGGTTATTTTTTCTTTTTAATCCTC
>ERZ1292625.3276-Hain-H41-01um-R1-3276-length-13433-cov-4_pt1 | contig 13433 bp, 20 predicted proteins | sample MGYA00564400_ERZ1292625 | MGnify/ENA primary metagenome ERZ1292625 (study PRJEB36523, sample SAMEA6512639) | groundwater metagenome | collected 2019-01-08 | study: AquaDiva: Metagenomics assemblies of 32 groundwater samples | reverse complement strand
GCATATGCGAAACGTAGAAACGTGTTGCATAGCGCCATCTGGATGCACAGTCAAAGAAACAAAAATTATAACAAATAATGGTATCAAAACTATAGAAGCAATCTTTAATGAAAACAGTATAAGTTTAAATGAAATACCATCTGATACTAAACAATGGTTTGAACCGACAAAGAAAATATATGTTCGAGATATTAATAATAATATGAATCTAATAACGAAGCTATATTATAATGGTTATGAAAACACTATTAAATTGTTATTTGATGATGATGAACAATTCATAGCTACACAAAACCATAAAATTTTAGTTAAAGATGCAGATAATAATGAATATGGCATATGGAAAAGATTAGATGAATTAACAACAAACGATGAAGTAATTTTTATCCAAAATATGTGAATACTGTGTTGCTCGGATATAGTTATATTAGCTTTAGGAGCAATACAGTGAAAGAATCAAAAGAATTAAACAAACTAATAAATTTATACGGTATTGTTGATGGGACAAGATTATATGAAGAACGACGAAGTAACAAAGCACAAACGCTTGAAAATTTTATAAGATGTTATGGTGAAGAAGAAGGCACTAAAAGATATAATAATTATAAGATTAAACTTAAGCGCAGATTTACACTAGAGGGCTGGATAGAGCGTCACGGTGAAGAAGAAGGCACTAAAAGATATAACGAATGGAAAAATAAAACATCTGGAACGCTTGAAAATTTTATAAGACGTCATGGCGAAGAAGAAGGCACTAAAAGATATAATGAATTTAGAAAACGTTGCAATATCAAAAACGAAACATATATGAAAAATAAATTTGGAGACGATCGTTATGCAGAAATGTTAAATGCATTTAATAATAGACAGTTCAATACACAAATAGATTATTGGCTCACCAAAACTAATGGTGACTATAATTTAGCCACAGAATTACTGTCAGATAGACAAACTACATCTACATTAAATGCATTTATAAAACGTCACGGCATTATAGAAGGAACTAAGCGTTACGACGAAACAAACACAAAAAAGTTGATGAATTTTGTTGGTAGAAGTGAATTTGAAATATGTTTCTTGAAAAAACTATATGACAAAATTAAAATGAAATTTGCAGAAATTTATTTTAATGAACAACAATACTTCTTTTCGTTAGATAAGAAAGCACGCAAAAGCTTTAAACGTAACTGTTTCTATGTTGATTTCTACATTAGAGATATAAACTTGGTAGTAGAAGTGTATGGTGATATGTGGCATATGAACCCGACTCGATATACAGAAACTGATTACAACGTCATGTTAAAACAGAGCGCGAAAGATGTGTGGAAATTTGATATGAAAAGACAACAATATATAGAAAACAAATATAATGTTGAAATTATTGTTGTTTGGGAAAATGATATACGTAATGACTGTGATAAACAACTATCAGAATTGGAGAAAACTATTAATGAACGAACGAATAAAGTTACCAGATAACGTTATATCAAAAAAAATTAAATCAATAAATCAGAATAGTACTGTACAGACATATGATATAGAAGTAGATAATACACATTATTATGTTATAGATAATGGTCTTATAAGTCATAATACTTTGTCTCTAATGTTTCGTAAGCCCGTGCTTTCTTATGGCATTGAGCCAGCTTTTGGTTTATATTACTGGAAACGCACACGCATCAGTGGAAAATATGAATACTATTTCGTAGTTCCGGGTGTTATAAATGATTATATGAAATCTATAGACGTTCCTGTCAATATGGAGTGCGGTTCTATAAAAGACGACTGGAAGGGCACGAAGAGCAAAGAGATTGCTGCTAAAATTGACAAGCATTGCAAAAATCTAAACTTCAAAACAGCGACACAAATTTCTGCACTTGATAAACTTGACTTGATGAGCCGTGTTGCTAAGCATATAGATAATTCAATTTCAGTGACTTACTTGTTATCTGGAGATGCTACGTGGGAGACTGTCAGAGATTTTATTTTAGAAGCACACAAGAAAGAAGTGAAATCTGTTGCAGCATTCCCAGATAAGAAAATGTATGGCATCGTATCTTTTGAACCGTTTTATGATTTAGCTGTACGCTTATCTAAAGAGAAGGTGGCAATTCATAAAACTAATTTCACAAGTGAAGAGCTTTCGGAATTGAAGAAGGTTACAAGTTTAGCTGATGATGATATTAGTGTTGATAGACCCATACAAGTTCAGTATAAAAACGCACCAAAGAGACCTGATGAACTTGAATGTGACATACACCAATTCAAAGTCAAGGGTGACGAATGGGTGATTATTGTTGGTCTTCTGAACGAAAAACCATATGAAGTATTTGGTGGGAACTCTGAGTTTGTTGAGATAGCGCAATCAATCAAGAGAGGTAAGCTTGTCAAGCGACGAATAACAGACAAAGTGAATAGATATGATTTCGTAGCAGGTGAGAACGGGAGCACTATAACTCTAAAAAATATATTGAAAGCGTTCAATAATAAAGATTATGGAACCTTTACGAGAATGCTCAGCTTGGCACTCAGACACGGAGCTCCTATACAATATATCTGCGAGCAACTTGTCAAGAACGATAACGAAGAATTAGACAGTTTTGCAAAAGTGATGGCAAGAGTTTTGAAAACTTATATCAAAAATGGAACAAAAGCAGCAAACGGAAAATCGTGTCCAAACTGTCAAAACAGTGAATTAGTATATGCAGATGGCTGTATCAGCTGTTCTTGCGGCTGGGGGAAATGCTAGATTTTGTAATATTATCTGCTGCATTTTACGCATCCGTAATAATTATTATACATGATTAAATGCATCGTGTGCGAGAAACAATTCTTAAATAATAGAGCTGGAATGCTAACGAGACACTTGCAAGATGTACACAATATATCACCTACAGATTATATAATCATAACAGAATATGGCGGGATTCAACCGAAATGTGCATGTGGATATTGTAATAAACTACCTGAATTACATCGTGGCAAATTTAGAAAATATGCTTTTGGTCATGGCACGTTCGAATTTAGAAAAGAATCGTACATAAAAAAATACGGTATGCCAATGTGTCAGGCGTGCAATAAAGAGGCTGTGACATTCTACAGAGGGCTCCCCCGCAAAACATGTGAAAAATGTCACGCAGGCGGATTTTTGAATCCCAATGTGCAACTTGTTATACGAAAAAGCGTGAAGGAAAAATATAATGTCGATAATGTATTTCAGCTTCCTGAGCTGAGAGAACAAAGTTCTATTAGAACAAAAGAACGCTGGGCGAACGGTGAAATAGTGATTGGAGAAGAGTGGCGCAAATCTATAGGCATAAGCAGTAAAAGAAAATGGGAAAACAAAGATTATAGAATTAGAACATCACAAAGTATAAAAAATGCAATTAATAGTAATGAAGCTGAGTTATTACGACGTTCAAACTATCAAAAAGAAAGATTAAAAGATCCAAATTACACGGCTTTATATAAGGGTCGTTTAAGCAAACTTCACAAACGAATAAGAGAAACACTGAAATTAGATACACTCGGCTTTATAAGTGAACAATTCGTTGTCGGATACTTTGCAGATGAATTATATAAAGATAAAAATGTCATCGTTGAAATAAATGGTGATTATGTACATGCAAATCCCAAGAAGTATACACAAACAGACATCATTAGACTAAGAGGGTGTCAATACACAGCTCAAGAAAAATGGAATACCGATAAAGTCAAGATAGAAGCTTTACGGAGTGCTGGATATACAGTCATAATTATCTGGGAAAGTGATAATTTAGAAGAAAAACTGAACGAGATCAGGAAAGCACTCAACAAATGACTAACAGGATGAATGACAGAGCAAAGCCGTTTATAAAATGGGTCGGTGGTAAAAGTCGAATTCTTGATTCGTTAATTACGTCACTGCCAAAAAATTATAATAACTATTTTGAACCATTCGTCGGGGGTGGAGCATTATTTTTTGCTGTGCAACCAAAAAATGCAACATTATCAGATGCAAACTATGAACTTATAAACACATATCTTATAATAAAAAATGATGTCAAAAATCTAATAATAAATCTTAAGAAACATGAAAATACAGAAGTTTACTATTATCATATTCGTAATTTAGACAGAACAGAGCATTTTAATAAACTCACAGCTATAGAACGTGCGAGCAGATTCTTATTTTTAAATAGGACATGTTTCAACGGAATGTATCGTGTTAGTCAAAAAAACAATTATTTTAATGTCCCATATGGGCGGTATAGAAACCCAAAAATATGTGACGAAGAAACGTTATTAAATTGTCATGAAGCATTACAAAGTGTCAATATAATATGTCAAGATTTCAAAGAAATAAGAAACAAAATTACGAATTATGATTTTGTCTATTTTGACCCACCGTATGCAGAAACATTTACGGGATACACGAATGAATGTTTCAGAAAAAATATGCAGATAAAGTTACGTGAAATGTGTGATGAACTAACGAACGCAAAAGTGTATTGGATGCTATCTAATAGTGACACAGATTTTGTAAAAGAACAATACAAAAAATATAACATCAAAACTGTAGAAAACAATAGTACAATGGGTGGTAAAAATAGCAAGCGTAAAAAGATTAGCGAATTAATAATAACAAACTACTAAAAGAAAGAGCATACGTTGAGCTTAGAAAAATTTAATTTTTATCTTTCACAATTAGAACGAAGAAAAGCTGGTGAAAAATTTGATGGTGCAAAAGAAATCGGCAATAGATTCAAGAATAAAAAAAATAATAATCTAAAGCCTGGCGAATTTGCAGAACTATGTGTTAAAGAAATTTTTAGATCTAAATCAATCGAATTAAATAAAAATTGTATAGTTGAAAATACGACATATGAAGCAGATGAACATATAAAAAATTTGAACATGTATGTAGAAGTTAAGAATTATTCATTTTATTCTTGCGGAACAGCTAATGAAAAATTACCCGGGTTTTTCTTCAAGCTCGAAGAATATAATAAACCAGCATTAATTATATTTTGTGGTGAATTTGAATTACTTACAGATAAATTTTCGTCTAAAATCTGGAATGCATATCACTCCCCAGATAAAACGAAGCGATTTGTAGCAACCGCGGCGATCGTGAATAGTATTCGCAATAAGATAATAAATATAGTAAAACTATCAGAGCTACCAGACTGGATAGAGAACAACGCAGGAGATAAAACGTGGAAAACAAAATGATTGATGAGGCTCGTAATAACAGTCTAAAATATATTTTTGTAGAAAATACTAAACAATTAGCATTTGCGCAAAATAGCACAAATGCTAATCCAGCGCAAGAGTATCAACGATGTCTAGATAGATTTAAACATGAACTTTACAAAGCATTTGAAGAAATTTCTAATCACAGAGAATTCTCTTGTGTAGATGAAAGTGATTACAAAAACTATATCGAATATGATTACAAAGAATGCAATAATTTATTACAAAAATTTATTACAAAAATTCAAGGATTAAAACTAATATACGCAAATAATAATAATCACAATGTAATGCCAGCTATCACAAGACAATCAGCACTTGATTTTAGCAACGCAAGCCTAAAATTAAAAACTTTAAAAATATATGCACTGTCAAATTATACTAATCGCGCAGATACTATAGATGTTCTATTAAATCCCATCAGCAAAATGTAACTTTATGAAACTTCTTAAACAACTAAGATTTATGAAAGATAATTTCGAAAAATTATTCAGAAAGCAGAACAAAGAATTAGAGAACACAAAAGAAGAAGCTCGATACAGTTTTGTATGTGATAGTTGTGGGTGCGTGGCTCCTAACATTTTTGGTTTGTTAAACAAGTTATGCACAAGCTGTCATAGCAACAAAGTTAGTGAGTGTAATGAACAATGTGAAAAATGCGGTTGCACATTTCATTACGTAGTTGATTTGCGTAATCACATTTGTAGCAGCCATTATTCTCTTGACGTTAGAAAAATTAGTTGAAACAAGAGAACGAACAAAACTATAATCAATAGAAGGATGAAATAGAAGATGAGCGAAGAAAATAACAATGATGATAAAGAAGAAGAAAGCGAAGAAGAGCTTTTTGAGAGAGTAGAAGAACAGCAAGCTGAGATTGAAGAACAGTGTGAAAAACTTGTCACTCTAATAAAAAACTTTGAGGGCTCGAAAAGTGATGCAGCACTTCATTGCTGCTTTGATATAGTCATTTGGGGCGGCGAGTCTCACTTCGAGAGTCTCGGTATAATCACAGAACTTGGACACGCATATAGAAAAGCGTCTGTTGATGCAATGCACGACGTAGAGGACGAAGAAACAGAAGAAGAACACGTGTGTGATGACTGTCGTGAAGAGCAAGAAAAACATAAGAAACTTTCAATAAACTAAGTTCTCTTTAGACAAGAAAGAATAAACTAAAAATGTCTGATGAACCGGCAACGACACAAGCAGAGAACCAGCCAGCTGCGATTGCATCTGCGCCGGCACCAAGATTTATTATGTTGCACGGCAGCATAACAGAAGAGAGCGCTAGCAGCACAATAAAGCAGCTTCTTGAATTGAATATAAAAGACCCGAAACAGCCAATAGTAATGACATTATCGTCATTCGGTGGTGATGCTTTAGAAGCATTCGCATTATATGATGTGATAAAATCAATAAACACACCGGTGCATATTGTTGGCCTCGGAAAAATTATGAGCGCAGGAACGTTAATTCTTTCTGCCGGTGAAAAAGGACAGAGAAAAATAGGAAAACACACATCACTAATGATTCACCAGGTTGCTGGCGGAGTGTATGGGAATATTTTGGACATTGAAAGCCGTCTTTATGAAATAAAACGAATCCAGAAACAAGCAGAAGAAATCTATTTGAAAGAGACGAAATTGAGCGCGAAAGAGATTACAAAAATTATGGAAGAAAAAACAGAAAAGTTTTATACAGCTGAAGAAGCTGTAAAGATGGGATTTGCGGATATAATCATATGACAATCACACTAAAAATAAAGCCAGACACAGAAGAAATCGGTGAATGGTACAGAAACCATTATTACAAGCACGCCGGAGACGTCGGATTAGATTTATTCTGTCCAGATGACATAGAACTTTATGCTGGAAACAAAACAGACATCAGCTTTAGAATAGCTTGTGAAATAACACGTGATTGTGTAGAACCTAGATGGGAAAAAAAGAAGTACGTGACATTCAGCGATTGGCTATTCAGCGACAGCTATGTAGTAACGAGACATATTATTCCAGACTACCAGAACTTACCATATATGCTTATTCCTCGCTCTTCTATCTCAAAAACACCGTTGATTATGACAAATGGGGTCGGCGTTATAGATAGTTCATACCGTGGCACACTACGTGCCAATGTACTCAACACATCAGATAAAATACCCGCTATAGTGCATAATAAAGATAGATTGTTTCAAATCGTATTATTCAATGCTTGGCGTATAAACAAGATTGAAATTGTTGATAAGCTATCTGAAACAATTCGTGGTGAAGCCGGCTTTGGTTCAACGGGCCGCTAACAAAGAATTGGATAATTACTACGAAACACTTGGTGTAGCAGAAGATGCAACACAAGAAGATGTAAAGAAAGCATTTCATAAACTATCGTTTCAGTTTCATCCAGACAAAAATCCAGACAGCAAAGAAGCAGAAGAGAAGTTCAAAAAAATAAATGAAGCATATCAAACGCTATCTGATGCTGACAAGCGACAAGAGTATGAGCTCAAACGCAAATACGGTGAGCATTTTTCTAATGCTTCAGGATTTGGATTTGAGGGGTTTGATAGAGGCGTTGATATAGACGAAATCTTACGTTCATTTGGATTCGGAAATAGGGCACACAGAAATCCGTTTGAAGAAGCGTTTTCACAAAAACGTAGAAGCTTTGATGACGACACTATAATCTCTTTTCAAATCCCATTCGGAAAACTTCGTGAAGGACATACATCGCAATTTACTGCAGTTAGGCTTATAAGTTGTACTGATTGCAACGGTGTTGGTGGGAAAAGCAGGACAAAGTGTGGAATATGCAACGGAACAGGTGCTGTGACGACTATCGTTCGTAAGGGAATGATGGTAGTGCAGCAAACAGCGCCGTGTCAACAATGCAAAACGCGCGGTGAAATTATACAAGATGTTTGCCAAAAATGTAATGGCAGCGGCCAAATTGAACAAAGTGAAGTTTATGAGGTAACTTTAGGGTGTAAGAAAGTAGAATAAAAGATGAAAAAAGAGACAGCAAAACATCTCACACTCAGCGACGAGACTATTCTCGAGTTTGTAAAAATCTTCCAGCGAGGCATCATCGAATGCAGAGACGTAACGAAAGATTTTAGAGAACTCAAGCTTGAAGTAGATAAAAAATCACAAAAATTAGTTCCAGCAAGAAAAGCGTAATAGCAATGTCAGAATGTGTTCAGAGCTCTGATAAGTTTGGCCTATGATTTCCAATGCATTCAATAGGCAAGTCATCGCTGACAATTTCTCTGACTTATACAGAGCCGTCAATAAAGAAATCTTAGAGTACGGTTTAGAAACCTCACCACGTGGTCTAAAAATCAAAGAGCTTATCAATTTTACAGCAACACTCACAAACCCGCGAGCTCGCTTGATAAAATCTATTGCTCGCGGAAATGTTTATAAATACTCAGTTGCAGAATTGCTGTGGTATCTTCGCGGGTCTAACAGCCTTGAAGAGATAGCTTTCTATGCACCAACCCTCAGACAGTTCTCTGATGACGGAGCTACACTCAATTCTGCATATGGTGAGCGTATATTTGGGGTGCATAAAGACTTTCCAAACCAGTGGAAAAACGTTGTCAATAAACTTATAAGTGATAAAGACACAAGACAAGCAATCATAAACATCAATTATGCAGAAGACCAGAACAAGCAGACAAAGGATGCAACTTGCACGCTGAACTTGCAGTTTTTTGTTAGAGACAACAAGCTGCATATGATAACTCGTATGCGCTCCAACGATTTTTTATTGGGCGGAACGCACGATGTATTTTGTTTTACGATGTTGCAAGAACTTTTATTGATAGATTTGAGACTTGAAGATAGAAGTTTCAATGATGTTGAACTCGGCTATTATATGCACAATGTTGGCTCTGCACATCTATATGAACGACATTTTGCAAAAGCACAAACTATAATCGACGAGAAAGATATGCGATATGAACCGATGAAACCGCTCGTTAGTAACGAGTCAGGTGTTCTTCAGATAATTGAACGTGATATAAGAAACAATACTCCGAATAAATCAATAGATGTTGATATGATACTCAAATCTTTATCTGATGGTCACCCGTGGAAACAGTTGATACAATTTCTTATAGGAAAATAAATGAATAAACTATACGCACTAAATGGCAGAGTTATCATAGAGCCCATCACAGAAGAGACGACGAGTGCTGGTTTATTAGTTCAAACGTCGTCTGATATAAAAGCAGCAAAAGGCAGAGTTATCAACATCTCAACTCTTGTTTGGAATGAGTTTTGTGGAAAACACGTATTGATGCCGACCGGTGATTTGTTAGAAAGAATAGAATACCCACATCTAAGACTTGAAGAAGATGCATATGATGGCGGTTATCCGGCAGCTCGTCAAACACATTATGTCAGTGTTGGTGACATTGTGATTTATGAAAAACTGTCAGCATTTGAAGTAAAATTAGATAACGAAACACTTCATATTGTTGATAGAAGAAGCATCTTAGCAATTTTGAGAGAAGAAACCAATAATGCCTAACGATAAGCTCGATAATATGTTTGCTAAACAAGAAGCATTGATGAAAAGATATGCAGAACGAGATGCTAATTTTCCAGTTTGGCCGTTGACGAACACAACAAGCAAACAAGAACAGAAGTTTATTCACGACACACTTATCAATGCAGTATCTGAGATTTTCGAAGCTGACCGTGCTCTTCGTAATTCAAAACAACATCGCGAAACAAACATCGCTGAGTTTGACAGAGAAAACTTCGTCGAAGAAATCGTAGATTGTATGAAGTTTCTGCTGGAAGTATTATTGCTTGTTGGTGTCACACCAACCGAACTCAATAACGCACACGACGAAAAGGATGCAGTATGCCATCAGCGATTAGACACAAAGTATTAGCTCAGTGTTGCCTATAGGAAGCGATTGAAGCTACCGTTAGATAGTACAAATTGCGAAAACATATTATTCTATACTAAAAATTGTAAAACACTTGTTGCAACTGGCTACAATAGAGTCGTTATCGGTGGCAGAGGCCCATATATAGAGTTTGAATTAGAAATGCTTGATAGTGAATGTTGTAGTATTCCAGAAGAGCAAAAATATAGATTTGATAGCAACGTTGTTTATTATGTTGAGCTAAGAACAAAAGATGTAGATTATGTAAAAATATACGTGCAAAAACGTTGCGTTAGTTACGCAGATTATCTAATTGGGAAAGTTTATATTTCACCATTCGACCTGACATCAAATAAGTATGAGAAGCTAATAGACTAAAGAAAGCGGCGTAAATATGCCTAACGATGATGAAGAAAAAGACTTAGACGAAGTTATCACAGACAGGGAAACTGTCGTTCAAGCATATAAAGTAGCTGTCAAGCTGTCAGAAAATAGAATGATTGCGTATGATTATCTTTCGAATGTCTGGAAAATACGTGATAGACTTCTTGATAATCATACGATTACAAAGCGCGATTTGTTATATTTGAAAGAGTGTGCTCTCTTCAGCTCAGAAAATAATAAGTTTTTCAACAAAGTATGAAAAAAATAGTTTTCTCACCTTTACAAAGCAAGTTGAATGCATAGATTATAGTTATCCTTAGCACAGGAGGCAGAAGTTCTAACTATGGATAAGCGACACAAAAGACAATTAGAAAGAATGCAAACTGCGTCTGCAGAAGAGATGCAGAAAAATATGGAGAAGCTCTTCAACGAAAATGTAAATCTGAAAGCTGAAATGAAAGAACTAAAGACACTTGCAGAGGAAATGCAGCGTACGCTCAGTTTAGCATATCGTTTCACCAAATCACTATCAGAGTTTACGACTGCAGATAATAGAACTCCTGAATTAGATGCTGTACAGAAAGAGTATGTCATCGAAAATAAGTTGTTGATTTAGACATCTGATTATCAATTTCATTTGAAACACATCAACAATTCATAATAGAATTATACTAATAAAGCAAGGAAGAAAGATAAGAGTATGTTAGAGAAGACAAGCAAAGATTTTAGTGGCGGTCGTTATATCTTGAGAAACTTTAGCACACAAAGAGCAAAGAAATCGTATAGCCACAGCGACGCTCTCAGAAAAGCAAGCGAGACAAGAGCATAAAACTATAAAAATAAATCTTGGAAGACAAATGGGTCATACAACTGCAGCTGTATCGCTATTCAACGAGTATGAAAATGTATTGATAATCACAAGTAATGAACAATCTGCCCAACTTACAAGAGAGAAGGCAGGCATCAATTCGAGTATCTACGCAGCAGCAGAATACAAACGTCATAATATTACAGCTCGTATATTATCTGAAGTCGCAGTACTCAAAACTGGGTCAGCTTATTGGGCGACTACAGATGCTGACGGTTCAGCAAATGTACCTGACATTGTAATTCTCGACAATGCATCATATTCAAAGTTGAACGAAAGCACACTTTGGGAGCTGTTCCCAAAGATGCAGTACCTCATAATGTTGCAATAAAATAGACGATTTTACACCTCGTAACTAACAAACCAACAAGATGTTCATAGTCAGGAATACTATATGCTAAAGTTCAGCAACTGTCACTCACATACAAACTTGAGTATTTACGATTCCATTAGACACGCCCCAGAATACATTGACTACATTCTCAGCACTGGCGGCGATGCAATTGCATTCACTGAACACGGGAATATGTCGAGCTTTCCTCATTACTATCTTTATACAGAAAAGCTAAAAAAGCAAGGTGTCAAGATAAAGTCAATTCCCGGGATTGAAGCATATTTCATTCCGTCTCTAAACGAGTGGCAAAAAGCTTATAATCAAGCAAAAGAAGAAAAAGAAGAGAATAAAAAACGACCACAAAAAGAAGAAGCAGAAACGCTCGTTTATGAAGTTGAAGAAGATACAAAAAAGTTGCATCTTGATAAAATCAAACACAGAAATCATCTCATTCTTTTAGCTAAAAACGAGCAAGGTCTCACGAGTTTATTCACACTCGTTTCAAGAAGTTTCAAGTACGGGTTTTATAAATACCCAAGAATGGACTTTGAAGCGCTCGCTGAGTATAATAAAGAAAAAAATCTTGTCTGCCTCAGTGGGTGTGTAGCTTGACCGTTTTCATCGTTAGCTGCAAAGCTTACTCACGAAAACAAATCGTATGAAGAAATACAAACAGAACTTCTAAATCTAACAGACAGATTTGTGTCGCTCGTCGGTAGAGAAAACTTCTTCTACGAAATCCAGTTCAATAAGCTCGCTCAACAACACATCATCAATCAACATCTTATTGACTTATCTAAGAAGACTGACATAAAGCTTGTTGTGACTAACGATTGTCACTACCCGAGACCAGAGCTCTGGAAAGACAGGGAGCTTTATAAGAAGCTTGGTCGTCTGAACTTCAAAGACGAAAATCTGAAATTACCAGAAACAATTGATGAACTTGATTATGAATTGTACCCGAAGAATGCCGATGATACATATGCAGCATATAAGAAGTATTGCTCAGCTTATAGTTTCTATGATGATGAAACTATCAAGGATGCTATCAATAACTCTTGGCATATAACAAATGACTTGATACAAGATATAAAAGCTGACACGAGCGTAAAGCTGCCAGAGTTCAAATCACCAACAAAACAACTAACAGAACTGTGCTTGAAATCTTTGAAAGAAAAAGAACTTGATAAGAAGCAAGAATACATTGATAGACTAAAGTATGAACTTGAGCTCTTTAAGAGCAAAAAGTTTGAAAATTATTTCTTGACGATGCACAAAGCGATAAATGCAGTAAAGAAACAATGTCTAATTGGCACAGGGAGGGGTTCTGGGACAGGTTCATTAGTTTGCTACTTGCTTGACATCACACAAACAGACCCACTCAAACATTCACTATCTATTCACAGATTTATTTCGCCCGGTCGGTCACAATATCCGGATATTGACCTTGACTTTGAAAATAAAGAAAAAGTCACAAAAATACTCAAGAAAACGTTTGGTGATGATAATGTAGTCCCTATTTCGAATTATAACACGATGCAGCTTAAGAGTTTGATAAAAGATATATCAAAGTTCTATGACATTCCGTTTCAAGAAGTGAATACAATGACTCGTGCTATTGAACAAGAAGTTCGTAAGAAAGTTCTCAAGAAGGGTGATGATAAAAATCTTTTCCAGCTAACTTGGGAAAACACATCAGAACATTCACCAAC
>ERZ1292625.3275-Hain-H41-01um-R1-3275-length-13437-cov-4_pt1 | contig 13437 bp, 7 predicted proteins | sample MGYA00564400_ERZ1292625 | MGnify/ENA primary metagenome ERZ1292625 (study PRJEB36523, sample SAMEA6512639) | groundwater metagenome | collected 2019-01-08 | study: AquaDiva: Metagenomics assemblies of 32 groundwater samples | reverse complement strand
GCTTATCCGTCATGAACCGCCGAAGCCCGACGACCCGACGAAGTACGCCGACATGAAAGGAGCAAAGCCCAGCGAGAGTGTGGAAACGCTCGGCGACATCTACGGTGACACGAATGAGATCTATGCCGCCATCGCAAAAGCGATTCGCGGGGAAGCGGCCTATCCGGTGTCGCTGGACGCGGCGCTCGAGCTTTCCACGATATTCGATGCCATACGCTCATCAAACGAAAAAAAGCGCATCGTTTCGATGTGACTTCGCTGAAAGCATTATCAGATAGGCAAAAAACAGTTGTGTACATTGACACTGCACATCCGTTGCAGTACAGTATAGCGGCAAGGACAAGAACGATATCGCTTTCAGGAGCCCCCATGAAAGACCTCTATCGATTCGTCATTACCGCCATCATCACCGCGTGCGCAGCGTACACAACACCCATCGGTTTTGTAACAAAGCAAGGGGCAAAGCTCTATCTCAACGGAAAGGAATACCGCGCCATGGGCGTGAACATGCCCAATCTCCATCAGTCGTACATGGGCACCTGGTTCCATGATCGCGAAAAATACGGCACGCATGAGAACGCGAAGCAGGCGATGATAGACGGCGTCCTTGATGCGGCGAAGAACGGCGTGGCCTTCATGCGCTTTTTCGCAGGCCCGGGATATCCGAAAGATATAAGTCTTCTGTACGCTAAAGATCCCGAACGGTACTGGAAAATGATGGACGAGGTGTTCGCGCTCTGCCGCACGAATAACATCCGACTCATCCCGTCCCTCGGCACAGTGACAGGGTGGTATTCCTGGTGCTCTGAACCCGCGCAGGCGATACTCGATCCGTCATCGAAGACCTATGCCGCGACGATGAAATATATCCGGGAATTCGTATCGCGATACAAGGACGATCCCACCGTGCTCATGTGGGAGCTTGAGAACGAGGTGATGCTCAAAGCGGACGTCGATGTGAAGAACCGCCCGCTCAAACCCAAAGGCGTCTATCCGGCCGATTTCCCGAACACGATACGCACCAACGGCGAACGCGAGGACTCGCTCACCTGGGACATGATAATGCGTATATACAAGGAGCATACCGCGTTCATCAGGTCGATCGACCCGAACCATCTCATCACGAGCGGCGATTCGAGGACACGCGATGAATGCACGAGCCGCCGCGAGACATTCCCCGACTTCAAGTACCGGAGCGACACATGGGACGAGCTCCTTGCGAACAATATCGCCTCGCAGTCATCGCTCGATGTGTTCAGCTTCCATCAATACGGCAAACCGGGGAATCTTACCGACGAAAAAAAATACCCCGGATGGCCCGCGACGAGCGGTGAGCGATGCATCGGTCTCGTACACGCCGCTCTCGCCTCGGGAAAACCGGTGTTCATCGGCGAGCTCGGACAGGATACGCCCAAGCATGCCGAGGACCCCGGCATGGAGTGGACGCTTCGATACATCGACGCCTGTGAAAAAGAGGGTGCGCCGCTCATATGCCTCTGGGTGTGGCATTTCGTCTGGCAGAGCAAGGACTTCAATATGACGAGCGCATCGCATCCATTGATAGCGAAACGCATCGCTGAGTTCAATAAGAAATACGCAGCGCAGTAGGACGGTCTGCCGTTCAGCGCAGGACCATCACCTTAAGGACCTTCGTCCCCCACGACGACTTGAGCACGCAGACATACACGCCCGGAGCGACCTTGGCGCCGTCCTTCGCGCGCACATTCCAGAGCAGCCTGCCCTCGGTCCCGGTACCCGCGGGAACGGTCGCGAGACATTTACCGGCAATGGAATAGATCGAAGCCGACGTGCCTTCCATGATGTTCACGAACTCTATCCCGTCGCCATTGCGGTAGGGGTTGCCGAGGGCGACCGCCTGCGTGAGATCATTGCGCAGCGAGAACAGCGAGGAGATGGTGATATTGCTCACGATATAGGGTTCGCCGATGTCCTCTCCATTGTCCGCCACGACCATGAGATGACATTTCTTCGAGGTGTCAACGCCGCGCACGACCCATGTGTTCTTCACGCCGGTATCAAAAAGCCCCGTCGTTGTGCCGAGCAAATTCCCCCCGCTGATCGGTATCCACTGGGAGCTCCCGGCAAGGGCGTAGGAATACGCAAGCCCGTACGGGATGAGCGGCGCCTCGAGCGTAAGCGATAGATCGACGGCATTGGACAGGGGCCTCAGTACGGTACTTGCCGAAAGGATAGCCGGGCTCCTTCTGCTGTTGACGGTGTATATCCTTGCCTGTGTGGCGCTCGTATTGCCGACAGCGTCGCGGCCGTAACACGAGAACGTGACCGTACGCCGTATGTATACGCTCGTTCCCGGCTTTGCAAATGCCGTATACGTCACACCGTTCGTCGACCAATATCCATTATCCTCATCGACGGTCAGGTCAATGGTGAAACCGCGATTCGTCGTGAAACTCGCCGGAAATCCCGCGACCGTCGGTGCGGTATGGTCAAGCTCGGCATTGTAGGTAAGGGATACCTCGTCCTTGAACTCATCCGCCTTCGTATTCACCAGCGACGCGCCCCGTGCGTTCTTGATACCGTCAACACCGCACTTGAGCACGAGGGTGTACGCACCGCTCGCTGTCGCCCCGGTCCTCGCGTCATACCGTATCTCAAGCGATGTTCCCTTGTCATTGAGCGTTATGCTGTCGGCGGGGATGTAGACGCTCCCGGGGCCGTACAAACGGACCGTGCCGGCATTGATGCTGCCTGCGATGAACGCACTCTTGCTCGCAACGCTCGGGGTGAACACTTCCGCGGTGTAGATGCTTTCCGTAACGTTCGGATGCAATGCGCTGAGATCCACGCGCGGTGCATACGGGGCCGCCTTGGGGTCCATGACGATCATATGTGCGTAATGGCCGCCGCTCCCCTGTGTCGGATATATCGCCAATGAGCCGAAACGCGCCTCGGCGAAATAGAATCCGTCGAGCAGAAGCATTGCCATGCCCTTCAGCTGATACATGGACATGAGCGTCGGGGAACCCGATGACTCGGCGCTGTAGAGATGATAATCCGGTTCGGTATTCGCGATGAATTCCGATGCCGGCGGTGTCGAGGACAGCATCTGCCCGTCATAATAGAACCAATCGTGACTGAAGCCGCCCATGGCGCCGGTAAGACCGTAATTGTAAAGTTCATACAGTGCGTATTGCCCGACCGCTGCATACTGGTAGCGCACGAACCAGAGCTTGCCGTCGCTCTGCTCGTCGAACACCGCGCCGTTCACATTGATGAGCGATGTGCTCCCCGCTTTTATTTCGGTGCCGGCCGTATTCACGGAACTCATCTCGAATATCTTTCAGCTTGTTGACAGTATCTTGGAATGCTGGCGGGTGACAAGGTAGATGCGGTCCGGGTGGAACTGGTTCTGTATGACCACATGCCCCACGACATTCGCCAGTTCCGGAGACGTTCCCGTCCACATTCCTGCGGACCCCCAGATCTCCGCGGCGGGGACTGCACCTTCCGTAATTCGGAGCACGCCGTTCTTTATCGTCGGTGCCGCATTCGATGTGCCGATGGGAGTATACAGATATTTCGTCGCCCCGCTCGCATCGACAACAATGTTATGCGGACAGCGGACATGCGACATCGGCGGGGTATAATCCAAACCGCCGATATCACGGAACGACACCTCATATAACTTCGCGCTCGTGGAAAGCTGCACCTTCCTGAGATAATAGAAATTCGTGCTGTTCCTGTTCGTACCGTACCTGAACCAGATGATATCCGCATCGGTCTTCGCCACTTTCGCGCTGTAGAACGTATCGGCAACACCGAGACTCAGCACCGCGGTCGAATTGCCCCCCACATTGTATTCAAAGACCCGGTGCCACGAAGCGAGCCTGTTCGGAACGCGGGTCGATGTGCCCGATCCGCCCTGGGTGAAGGTCACATAGATACGCTGCCCCGACGTGGTCGGGTCAACGTAAATCTGAGCGACACGCGCGCCGTCCGGATGCGTAAGCCCCGCGGGCGTACCCCAGGATCTCGTGACGGTATTGAAATAACAGACACCGGAGAACGTCCCGACCCACATGCGGTGATTGAATTTATCATAGGAAACGGTGTATACCGCATCGCACAGGAGCCCGCCGCCCGTATTATCCTTCGTATAGCGGACGATAAGATTCCCGGATTTATCATACACCGCGACCCCGGCGCCGTGACGTCGCATATAATCCACCGAGACATGGTCATGAGTACTGATGCTCTCATGGTCCGGATGAAGACTTGTCGCACACCATATCGTATGATCGTCCTCGTTGATACCGACATCCGCCATATTCATCACTTCGTAGTCGCTGCCGTCGGATGCCATTCTGCTTGTGAGCGTTCCCGGGTTGTATTCCCAGAGCCCGAACTGCGTCGTCGCGAAATAACCATCGCCGGTCGGGAACGACCGATACGTCTGCATGACCGAGCCGGGTCGGAACGACAGCCGCTTCCATTGATGCGGAAAACTCGAGATGACCGATCCGCGCGAATAGGCGCCATCCGCACCGACCACCCAGTCCGCGTCGAGGAAATTGATGCCGGAGCAATTATTCACGAAACCGTCATTCGTTCTCCAGAGCACGAATGTGCCCCCGCGCGCCGTGATGTTCGCCCGTATATCCTCGTGATGCTGCTGCGCGGACGAGCCGGTGTACTGCGCCATGGAGTCGACGACATACTTGACGCCGCCCTGCCAGGAATCGAACACCGTTGGTCCGAAATTATCGATCATCTTCTTGATGGCCGAACGGCTCGGGCCGTCAAGCCGGGTGACGATGTAATAGCCGTACTTGCTCTTCGAGAATTTTATGCTCTCGCGGTTCAGATAATTGCTCTTCCGAATATAGGCATACGGGTTATTGGTGCACCATGACGCCAATGGATACATCGACGAAAGCTTGTGCATGATATACACATCAAGGATCGACCAGGCCGTGCTGCCGGCATTGTCATATCCTTTCGTCGGGAACCCGGATGACAGGACGATATAGTTTATCTTGCCGGCAAGACCGTTCGCATCGATGTAATTCTTTATGTCGGTTACGAATTGATCGCGCTGCGCCATGGGAACCTTTGTCGCCCCCGAACCGGAGAGCGATATCGTGGCGACATTGACCGCAGGTATCTTCCTCGCCGTCTGAAAATACGTCCCTATCTCCGCCGATGCTGCATCTCCCGCCTTGATGACAAGCAGAACGTCATCGTACGACGGCATTGCTGTCAGAGTAAAAATAAATGCGGCAAAACATACACTATAGGTTAGTATTCTGACCACGGTCGCTCCTGAGCACTTGTGCAGCACTTGTGCATTGCTCGCGCATAACGCTGTATTTCCTTGTACCAGTATTCTATATCCCCCGTAGAATGTAAATGTATGTTCAGGCATATTTGTATCTAATCAGGCATCCTGCCGTCGACTCAGCAGCCGCGTGCGATTTGCATTTCAGCAGAGGCAAGCGTATTATGGTTCAGGAGAATTCCCCATGACAGCGGTTACCGGAGCGACAGGACATCTCGGACAGGCCCTCGTCCATGAACTTGACGAACGCGGAGAGACGATATCCGTACTGCTTCGTTCACAGAGGCAGCGGCCGCTCATACCGGCATCCGCCGTCGTGCACGAAGGGGATATAACCGATACCGCCTCGCTTGTGCGCGCGTTCACCGGAGCGGACACCGTCTATCATACCGCCGCGCTCATCTCCATCGTACCGAAGCATTCCGATGCACTGCACCGAGTGAACGTTGCGGGGACTGAAAATGTCATTCGCGCCTGCCGCGAAGCGGGTGTGCGGCGTCTCGTGTATACAAGTTCCATCGAAGCGCTCGGTATCGGTGTGCCGGGCTTGACGGTCACCGAGGGAACTTCGTTCGATCCCGACCATGCGATCATGGAGTACGGGCGGACAAAAGCGCTTGCAAGCATCATGGTGCAGAATGTCAGGGACTTCGAAACGATCATAGTATCCCCGACCGCCATCATCGGTCCGTTCGACCGCCGCCCCTCGGCCCTCGGACGCATGATATATGACGCGATGTCGCGGAAGCTCATCGGCTATCCCGACGGGGGATTCGATTTCGTGGACGTTCGCGATGTCGCCGTGCTCCATATACTCGCCGCTGAACGCGCTCGTGCCGGCGAAAAATACATAGCCGCGGGAACGCCGTGTTCCGTGCATGAGCTTATGCTCCTCATTGAACGCCTCTCCGGTGTACGGCGGCCGATGCTCCGTATGTCCGCAAGCATGGCGCGGGTGATAGCGCGTTTCATGGAATTGTGGTACGCCGTTTCGCATACCGACCCGATGTTCACGGTAAAGGCCGTTGATATACTGCAGATGAACCCATCGGTGTCGTCCGAAAAAGCGAAGCGCGAGCTCGGTTACACCCCGCGGCCGCTTGAGACCACGGTCGCCGATACTATCGCATGGTTCAGGCGCACCCTCGATAAAAAGAAATAAAACGCATATTTACATGTAAGCGGTTTCTGATATACTTTGCAGTATGAAAACCATGACGATACCGCTGGCGCTCCTTACCCTGTCCCTCATCATGACCGGCTGCAGCGACCGCAATCCGGTAGCGGCATATCATGGCGGCGAGATACGCAGGAGCGACCTCAAGGAAGCGATGCGTACGTACGATGAGTCCCGTCAAGCCTCCATCGTCGGCAATATGGAAGCGCAGAAGAACGAGATACGCATGCTCGTCGAACGGCGGCTCATGGTGAAAGAGGCACAAGCGCGCGGCATCGACAAGTCGCCTCAGTTCAGGAACGCCCTTATCAGGGAGATCGGATCGCTCAAACGTTCGGTCTATCAGTCAGCGATCGTAACGCCCCGTGTCAGGCTCACCGGATCGGACTTCGACCGTCTTGCTGTCGGCTATTCCACCGGCGCCGTTTTCGCGCCCGTCGCGTTCTATCTCCCGGCGGATATGCGGGCGAAGGCCAAGCGCGGGATGCTGACGATAATATCGAACATGCGCGCGCACGGCGTATCGAACATCGGCGCTGCCGGCCCCCTTCCCGCTGACTGGCGCATATTCCCGATGGTCGAAACGCGCGATTATTACAGCTTCGACCCCGAGATCGCCCCGATGATCGCATCGATGAAAGAAGGAGAGATACGCCTCATCGATGCCTCGTTCGGCTACATGGCGCTCATACTGTATGGAAAGCAGAAGCGTGACCCGAAGGTCCTTCAATCGATAAAGAACGACAGCTACGGACGAGAGCAATACCGTGCGCAGAAGATCGGCTGGATGATACGGTCGCAGGAACAGCGCCTCATCCGCGCGAACGACATACGCCGCTCATACGGCATCCTCGCTTCATCGCCGGCTTCGAACGCGGTACTCGCGCAGTACCGTGACTACACGTTCACCTACTGCGAATTCATCGCTCTTCTTTCATCCGTACGTCCTCCGGAGAACGCAACGGATATGCAGAAGATGGAATACCAGGCCGCTTCGACCAATTGGATAATGCAGTGCGCGCTCATCGAGCAGGAAGTATCACGTGCCGTCATCATGCGCCATTATGCCGGTCTTTGGATAGATAATCATCCGTCGGTGCGGCATGAACGATACGCCATCCATGACCGTGTGCTCGCGGATACGCTCATCGCCTCCGTAGCGAGCAATGCCCGCATGTCCGCCGATGTCGGCCCTGCGGCGCTCAGGGATTTCTATGAAGCAAAAAAGCGCGAACGATATATCGACCCGCGCGGTGCGACCATAGCCGTCCCGCTTCGCGGGGCATACGTCCTCTCCTTCGACGCGGTCTCAGATCGCATACCGGAGGACGTCCGCTCGGAAACCGCAGCGCGCGCTGCAGAGGGGCTCATCCGGACCCTGACCGATAAAGCGGCACTGCATTTCTATGTCGAGAATTTCTTGACCGCGATACCCTTTCCGACGCCGAAAATGCGGGAGCAGAAACGCCCCGTCCCGCCTCCGGTCTCGCAGCCGGCCCCCCCGCCATTGATGCCCCAGAAAAAGAAGGAGAATCCTCTGCGGTCCTTCATCGATACGGTACTGTTGGGCGGCCGTTCGGGTATTGCGTCCCGCGCGTACGCCGACCTTTCACGCGCGTATCTGCGTCTTGAATCCGTTGCCGATGACCGGCGGGCGACGCTCTCTCCTTCTGTCACTAATGCCATTGAACGGGCCGACAAAGCGCTCATACACGCGTTCCGTATGGGTACCCCGGACAGTACCTTCGCCGTCAAGGCGTTCGAATTCTACTACGACCACGAGGATATCTATCACGCAACACGCTGGATAGGGCGCTTGGCCGATGTACCCGACCTTGATATCGCCATCCTCACGAACCTGCTCAATTCGCCGCCGGATAAACGCGCGGCCGTCATCGACGGCATCGGGTATATAAACGACCCGCGCATCTACCCCGTGCTCGAACCCCTGCTCGCCGCAGCGAAGGACGACCAGGAAAAGATGATCGTCATCGATGCGCTCGGGCGTCTGCGCGATTACCGCGCGGTAAAACCGCTTGAGAAATACCTCTATAACGCGAAGGAAATATGGGGAGTACGCGTGCTTGCACTCGAAGCCCTTAAATCGATAACCGGTGCGACGTACTCGAACGTCAATCTCACCCCCCGCTGAGGAGACCATGCGCAATTACCGCACCTCGATACCCCGCCTGTCAAAGACAGCCGTCCTCGTCATCGGCGATATCATGCTCGACCGTTTCGTCTACGGCGATGTTGTTCGCATCTCACCGGAAGCGCCGGTACCCGTCGTCCATGTGAAGAACGAAACGAGCTTTCTCGGCGGCGCAGGAAATGTTGCGCGTAATATCCGTGCCCTCGGCGGGAAAGCGGGGCTCGTCGGCATCATCGGCAAAGACCGCGAGGCCGAACACATCGTCTCGGATATGGAGCGCTCGGGAATATCGCCGGACGGCATCATCATCGATACGGCGCGGCCTACGATAACGAAAACGCGCATCATCGCCGGTACGCAGCAGGTGGTGCGCATCGACCATGAGAACATGTCGCCTGTCAGCGCGGAAGCGCGCATGGCGGTAGAAGCGTACGTAAGCCGGCATCTGGACGATTACGACGGCATCATCATCTCCGATTATGCGAAGGGCGTCATCACGCGCGATTCCATCGACCATATCATGCGTACGGCGAAAAAGAAAAAAAAGTTCGTGCTCGCCGATCCGTCGATAAAACACTTTCCGCTCTACAACGGCATCACTTCGATGACGCCCAATCTCAAGGAAGCATCCGAGGGCGCACACCGGGAGATCGATGTATCATCGAAGGAAGCGATCGCAAAACTTGGATGGCACATCAAGGATTCACTTGACATGCCGCATCTCATGATAACGCTCGGACCGCAGGGCATGGCGATATTCTCCGATGAGATAAAAGGGAAGACACCGTTCTTCATCCCGACAAAAGCAAAAGCGGTGTACGATGTTTCCGGCGCGGGCGATACCGTCATTGCTGCGCTCGCCATGGGGCTTGCGGCGAAGCTCTCGTTCCTCGACGCAGCGTTCATCGCGAACTACGCGGCGGGTGTCGTCGTAGGCAAACGCGGAACGGCGACGCTCACGCAGAAAGAGCTTATCGACTCGCTCGGCTCGTGACAGAGCGAAAGCTTCTCCATACGCATCATCGCGGGGGAAGCGGGACGCAGTGGATACGAATGGAATGAACGCTCCCCTTGAACGGCTGACTCGCTCCCTGAGCGCCGACATACCCCGACCCGTCTATCTCTTTCCCCACGCATGAAAATATCGGCCGCGTATCCGCTCCGGGATACGGCATGCTCCCGGCCGCGGCGCCGTCGATGTACATCGTTATGTTTTTCGCATCATTGACAACGGTGATGCGCGATCCTTTATTCGCCGGCACTGATCGATCGCTCGTGAAATCGAACCATTGCGACATTGTCTTGCATGACACTTTTACTTTCCCGTCGGCTTGTACGCGAATACAGAGTTTGCCGTGTGCGCCGCCGTATCGTCGATCGGTGAAAAGCGTACGCTCGACATCGAAGGCGCTCACGGTCACGGACATATCCACGGTATAGGATACAGCGGGAACGCAGTTGGGCATGGCGAGCACGTCGTCGATACCGTCGAACACGAGCGCGCCATTCGTGCGAACGGGTTCCATACTGGAATTCCCGGCGTACATGGCGCCGGTTGAACCGGTGAGGAGAAATGCGCCCGATGCGAGAACGGTATGCAGTCCGCGTACGGATGAATCACGCACAAGAAAAAGATCGGACGGCGTCTCGTTAAAATCGTAAGAAAGCATGAGCGCTTCGTCATCGCTTACTTTCGTTTCATAACGCTCGCCGCTCATCGTATCGATAACGGGCATACCATGCGCCGCCTCACTGGCGCTGAAGATCGGGGTCGAATTCGCCCATTCGCCGACCGGGGAGAATGAGCGCGCATAGTACACATCGTTCGCACATCCCTTCGGGAGCGACGCGGTGTCGATGACCGCCATTGACGCTACACCGTCCGCGGATTCATCGTACAGACGCTCTCCGCCGACCAGCAGCATGATCATTTTTATCTTGTCATATGAAGATGCCAGTATGCGTTTCTCTTCAACATCGACGCGCGACCAGGTTATCGCCGGCCCCCCGTCGAGTTGAAATACAACACGGCCTGTATCGCGCATTGCCGCATCGACAAAAAAACCGCCATGATAGAAATTACCCGCCTGCGGGAGCGCAAAGATCACGCAGTTGCTGTTGGAAATGGACAAGAGCTGCGGCGGCACCCCGTGGGAATGCGCATTGTTCACCCGAAGCACGACCCCGTCCTCGAAGCATAGCGACCCGCGAGGGGCTGCCGGCGGCGGCTCGCTGAGAACTATCCGAAGCCGCATGCGTTGCATTCCTGCCGGAACAGACAAGGCGCCGCTCGGAGATGAGGCGACCGCCTCGTCGGAATTGCGCAGTATCTGGATACGGCTTGCACCCTTCACGGAAGATGCTGACAGAACGCTGCCCTTTACTGCTATCGTCGGTGCATCGTGCATTGCCGAAAGCAGGTGGCTGACCGTTGTATGATCTTCGCTTATGCCGGGAATAAGCCGGATGAAATCGATATACCGCATTACACCGTTCTTTCCCAGAGCTGCGTAGATGTGAACAACACGCGCGGGATCGAAGTCCCGGGGAGAGAACACGAGACGCTTTGCCTCCATGGCCGCTCCGCTCAGCACGACATCTTCTCCCTTCCTGATGACAGACCCGTCGGGGTTACGCAATTCCACCGACACCGGCGAGGAAGCCGCTTCGCAGGGCATTCCGAGCACTTCGACGCATATTGATTCTCCGAGCGGGAGGCTTTTTCGATACGAGAGATACACGCGCGAGCCCGGAAAAACGACCGCTGTTCCCTTGAACTGCGCTGTGTAATAGCGGGTAATATCACTGCGAATAGTGCTTTTCAGGAGCGACGGAGCGATCTGATGCTCCTCGGAAAAATCGTTCCAGCTGTAGAGATCGAACATGGTCGCACCGCCGGCAAGCACGCTTTCCCATGTTGCGCGCAGCAATGCGGTCCCGTCCGGCGGAATTAAGATAGAGTACTGCGTGCGCCAATATTCGGGCCATGGCGACACCATGATCGTTTCCAAGCCTTCCCCGCCCGCTTCTTTGTATGCGCGTATCAGATTGCTGTACTGATGGGCGTAGATGTTGATCCCCGAATCTGCGATACCGGAGAATCCGGCATCGATATATGACCGCGCCAGTGCCGCATGCGCCGGCGACAATGAACCGTCGGCCTGTGCGCGTATCGGCTTCAGATGGGCGAGCCAATGACCGCGATACCCCTTACCGGCAAGTTCGGCGAATAATTCGCGCCAGAATTCCGGTTTTTGATCGTCAGCCTGATAGGTCATGATTATCGGCGATCCGTTTTTGCGCGGCACTTCTGCGTTCGCAAAACGGGAGAACCACATGCGCGCCATGGAGCGTACGTCCTCGGGCGTATGCACCGCGCCCGTATTGCAGTCCATCATGAACGGAGCGGTAAAATTCCTCCGCCGTACAATGCCAAGGAAGCCTTCATACTCGTCCAGCTGTTTCTGACGGGCCGCGTCGCTCGTATTCACCGTCGGGGCAAAGATAAAGCCGTCTATACCAGCCGCTATTGCCGCGTCGACTTCGGTGAGTATGTCGTTCGTCCTGTTGCCGGTTATCGGAAGCCTCGTTTTATCGACAGCACCCGGCCATCCCGGCCCGCGATATTTCGTAAGCCCCGGCATATAGATCGCGAACACCGCCGGCGCAGCCGCTTGGCAGCAATACGATACACAGAAAAGCACGATGGCGCTTACCACATGACGTATCATGATCTGTCTCCTGACTTCCCTCAGTATACCAAAGAACTGCGGCGAACGCCATGGACTTTTTGCAAAAGCATATGGATGTTGCGCAACGGATCACGCCGTCATACGATTCACACGATGGTCGAAACCAGCGCCTTTTTCCGCAATGCAACCGTATCGATATCCAATCCGAAACCGGGTCGTGATGCTTTTATCGCCATCGTACCGCCCTGTTTTTCCGTCGCCTGAGACCGCACGCAGTCGAGGAACACTTCCGACTCGCCCTCTTTTTCCAGCGCCTCCACCCATTCGGCATCGAGACCGACGGCGACCTGCTGCCAGCTCGAAAGCGCGGGGCCGATGAGACTGTCATCGCCTATCATGAGTTTCGCGCCGAAGGACCTCACTTTCTTCGCAAGCGCGACCGCGGCGATAACCGACCCCATGCAGCCGGGATGGATATTGTATATCCTTCCCATGCCGGGGATCACCGTGTGTATCGCTTTCACCGCCGGACGCATGATGTGATCGGGAATGAGATCGAGCGCGCCGACTTTCTTCTGCAGCGCGACCCATTGCTCATGATCCATATCCGCGGGGTCTTCACAGGCGTTAAGACCGACCGCGTGCAATGCCATGAGCGACGGGGCGATATCGTCGACAGGATCAGTCGATTTTTTCATTCGATACCCGCAGTTCACATCGCCGACGATATAGGTATCGCGTCCCATCTCTTTTCTGACGGCCGTTATCACCGCTTTATCAAGCTCGGGCTTCCCGAAAAGTTTCACCTTTATATGTGAGCTGTATCCCATCGCCTTCACGGCGGCTGCCGCCGCGCCGGCCTTCGCCGCATCGTCCTCAAGAACACAGTAGAGACCGGGAACCGGTTTCTCACCGGGCATATCGAGAAGTTCGGCCGCCGAAACACCGAGCTTTTTCCCCGCAAGATCGATGAGCGCCATCTCCGCCATCTCAACGCGCAGATTGCCCCACGGGGAAAGTTTTTCGGCAACGAGCGAGAGCGCAGCGGAGAGCGGCATGCCCTTCAACTCGGCGAAACACTCGCCCCACTTTTTCA
>ERZ1292625.2107-Hain-H41-01um-R1-2107-length-19741-cov-45_pt1 | contig 13445 bp, 14 predicted proteins | sample MGYA00564400_ERZ1292625 | MGnify/ENA primary metagenome ERZ1292625 (study PRJEB36523, sample SAMEA6512639) | groundwater metagenome | collected 2019-01-08 | study: AquaDiva: Metagenomics assemblies of 32 groundwater samples | reverse complement strand
AAGTTCATTTTCACGGTGATGGCGAAGTCAGTTTTATCAAACCTAAGTTGAGGTTCTAAAATGGGAAAACCTGAAAAGGATGTCTTCTGTCCATCAATGCTTTCAGAGAGAATATGGACAAAGGAAGAATTACTTGAGGAATACGAAAGAATAAAAAATATTCCAATCAGGCAAGATATAACCTTAACACCAGAAACATTATTTAATATGTTTGAAGCTGTTAGAAAAATAAGTTGAGGTTTTAATGAAAATGAAACAATGGGTAAAATACACAATGCTATTATAGAAAAAACAGTAAATTAAAATTTAAGTCGGTAAATTTAACCTCCTTTTCATATCCGTCAAGGAGATAGTGAAATCCCGATTCAGATGCAGTCCGATAGCCACTAAGCTATCAATCACGGACATAAGACATTCTGAATCGGGATTTTTTTATTGATACGTAAAAAAATGACAGAAGAAATAAAAGAAGATGATCCTAATGAAAAGCTCAAGAAGCGTGCCCTCGATGCGTACAAACGCAATAAGTCCGACATGGAAACGCTTGCCAAAGAACGTCGTCAAGCCAATACCAATTATTATGGAGAACCCCGTGGAGATGAGGTAGAAGGGCGTAGTCAGGTAATCAGTCGCGATGTTTTTGAAGTTATCGAACAACAAATGCCGGACTTGATGAAGATATTTTATGGTGGGCAAAATGTTGTCGAAGTCTCCGCGCAAGGCAGGAATGATGAACCCAAGGCCAAGCTTATGGAGGAAAAAATTAACTTTGATTTCCAGAAAACCAATAAAGGTTTTAAAATTCTCTATCAGTTTTTTAAAGACGCACTCCTTCACCGCATTGGATGCGTTTATTACGTATGGGATAAAACTCCAAAATGGAAATATCACGAATACGAGGGCGTTTCTGAAACCTATATTCGGGATTTAGAAATGGGAGTTTTGGGTAATCCCCATATTATAGACGAAAAAATAAGTGTAAGCGAAGGCGGGATTTCACCAGAAGGTATTTTAATTGAACCCACATATAACATTCAATGCCGTGAAAAGATCAAGCAGTCACGTCCGTTATTCACCAATGTTAAGCTCGAAGATATAAATTTTCCAATGGACATGGTTGATGTCGAAGATTTGGAAGCGGTAATTGATTTCAGGGTAAGGATTCATAAACGCAAACTCAAAGAGTATGGATTCGATGAAACCGAACTTGACGATATGATGGATAAGTACGATGCCAACGCTGATATTCAATCACGTTTCGAAGATTTAGGCGGTTTGTCTTTTGTAACCGATGATAAGGACTCCGATTTTGTATATTTGCATCAATTTTATATGTATGATTTTGATAAGGAAGGCAACCCCATACCTAAAATCGTATTTATGGTAGGTGAAAAAGTAGGCAAGGTAGTTGTTAATAAGTATGGCAGACCACAGTTCTGCTTTATCACACCAACGATTATAGCGCATAGGCTCGTTGGTTTGTCTTCTGAGTTTGCGTCAAAAGATATTCAGGATATTAGTACGGGATTTTTGAGAATCATTCTTGATAGTGGTTATTATCAAAACCTTCCCCGTGAAATTTGGAATCCCTTTGCGGTTGAAAATATACCGGAAGAGATAATACCTGGAATGAAAACATTGACAGCAGATGATAGAGACCCACGCACAGCAGTTTACACAATGGAGGGAAAGGCACTACCGCCTCAATTTACCCAGGTATATTCGCAAATAATGCCGAAAATTAAAGGCAGACGGTTTGGAATTACCGATTTCTCTGCAGGACTTGACCCCAAAGCACTGGCAACCCGAACAAGTGGCGGTATATCTCAGCTTATGTCTTCTTCTATGAGGCCATTGGAGTTGATAGCCCGATGTTTTGCTGAAACTGGCGTAAGGGATATATTTGTTGCAGACATGCAGATGAATATTGATTTCCTGGACACGGAAACCAATATAAAAATCAACGAGGAATGGATAACTATTAAAAGGGATGATATTAATGGCTTATTTGATATTACTATAGACGTAGGTATCGGCACTGGCTCAAAAGACATGACGTTTAATCATCTTATAAACATGCTCAATGTTTATGGAGGTATTGCGGGAGCAATAAAGGATCCTATGGCTATCCAACAAGTATTTTCGCTTGATAATGTTAAAAATATATTAAATGCGGCATGGGAAATGATAGGATTCAAAAACTCAAAGGGGAGATTTACGGCAAATGACGCAGCTAGACCAGAGCCAAATATGGGTCAGCCAAATCCAGAAGGGCCGGCGGTTCCAGGAACTACAGGACAACCCAATATTCCGGGAATTGCTGGTGGAGGCTGACAAGTTTATCCTCAACAAATGGCAGCAATGCCGTATTGATGATGAGGCCACACAAAAAGAGGCCAAACTTGAACTTGAAGCCATGAAGAAGTTGGGTACCATGGTACATGGTTTTATAAAGATAGGCGAACACGCTCAGAAAGAATTGGAGAAGTTAGAGAAAAAGAAATAATCGTATAGCCTTTTGGGTTGATCCCCCGAAAGTGTAGTTAAAAGGCAGTTCTCGTGCACGAGCGAGAATTGCCTTTTTTATTTGATACTCGTGAAGAAAGGTTTGTGTATATATGGAAGAAACGACCACGGGCGCTCCTGTAGAATCTGAACCCGCAAACGAAAGTATCACGGATAATCAGAATCAGGAAGTCGTCACTGAATCCGCAAAGACATCGGACAATCAGGAAGGTCAGGTAACAGAGACGGAACAAGTAGTTAGTACAGAACCACTACCGTACAGTTTTGAGGATTTGCAGAATGTAAAGAATTATACCGAGTTGGACCCGGCAAGATTACCAAAGTCTGTGGCTGATGCCATTAATGCGGCAAAAACTGCCCAGGGTGAATTGACGAAGGTACAACAGAGATTGGCAGCCCAGGAAAAGACACAGCCACAATCTCAGAGACCAGCCGACCCTAAGCAGGGTTTTGCCTATGATGTGTTTCAGGCATTTGACCAAGACGATTATTCAGGCGTTACACAGAAGATGAATAGTCTTAATGAATCCATAGAACGCAGAAAACTTGATTATATGGAATTGCAATTTACCGACCCCGATAAAGCCACGCAAATGAAGCAAGGCATAATCGCAGATATGGATTTCAAGAGCAGGCTTGATAATGCGCTATCAATGGCATACCAAAATCGGAACTTGAATAACACCTTGTATGGTGAAGTAGATGCTGAAATATTCAAGGCAATGCCTAACTTCAAAGAAGTTGCTCCTGAAATTGGTAGTTTTGCCATGAAGGACATGCACTTTGATAAAAACACCATTGAAGACACGATGGATGCAAAAATCTACATCCCGGGTTTGATGCAAAAATATGGCATATCTCAGCAAGAAGCGTCTAAAAGGGCAAAGGCTTACGTATTCCAACTCACAAAGGGTATGCACGATATTTACATGCGGGTATCTGGTAAAGGTATAAAAGGTAAAGAAAACAGGACTCCTCCTCGAACTGAAAGCGGTGGTTCGCCGTCGAAAACCACAGACACAGGCCTTGATAGTTTACAGAAAAAAGCAATGAAAACAGGCGATACCGAAGATTGGGCACGGTATTATGACAAACAAAAAGAATTATCAACAAGGAGGTAATATAAATGGCAACACCCACTAATATGTACGCTACCGGAAGCGTAACTGGCATTCGAGAAAGTCTGAGCAATGACATATCGAATGTTAGTCCGGTAGATACGCAATTTTACAGCAAAATCGGCAATAGCCCCGATGGGAAGCCGAAGCACACAAAGCATGAATGGTTAACCGATGTAGTTCCCGCAGTTACGGACAATGCACAGCCGGAAGGTAATACATGGTCTGCAAGTGCAATCACAGCCGCTACGAGACTGTATAACATTTTACAGATACAAGACCGCAAGTTTGCTATCTCAAGAACTACCCAACAGGTGAATAGCGCTGGAGGGGTATCGAAAGAAGGGTATCAAACCGCATTGTATATGCAGGCATTGGCGAAAGACACGGAAAGGGCGGCATTGCGGGCAGTAAGAAATGATACCGATACCAGGCAGATGAGAGGGGCGTTGAACTGGACTACTACAAATATCAGTATGGGTTCTGGTGCTACGCTTAATGCAGACGGTACGATAACCGGAGGGGCAGACAGGCAGTTGGATGGTAACATATTCAAAGGTGTTATTGAGAATATTTTTAACAACTCAACAGGCAAACCGGATACGATTTATTGCCCATCTACATTAAACCAAGCGTTTACTAATATGGCCGGGGCCGGTAACTATCGCCAGATGGTTGAAAATGGCAAGCTCGATTCATACGTAGATGTCTATGCCACTGAGTTTAATTTTACATTCAAAATTAAACCTCACAGAGACATGCCAGCAAAAACGGTATTTATTGTAGACCATAAGACCTGGAAGAAAGCCATACTGCATCCAGCGACAAAAGAAGAGTATGGTTTTAATGCAGATGGTAAACAGTATGCCATAGTTCAGGAGTGGACTATTGAGGCAAGGGCAGAACTTTGTAATGGCCGACTCGCTAACGTAATTCCTTAACAGGAGGGTAATGGGGCGGTGACGAGCCGCCCCAAACTTTAACATGATAGCTCCATTAAATGCAGATATGGTGGGTTTGGAAGAAAAGGGCGATGATTTAAAAATAATCTATGGCCAAAATGTAACGCCTATCCTTGAATATAATTACGAACTCAGAAAACACACAAAACAAATATGGCGTAGTAAGAAAAATAATCCGATTGGTGAGTATGTTGGAAGGATACCAAAGGTTGTTTTGCTGGATTGGTTACAAAAAGGATTATTGCATGACAGTGGTTGTGATTGCTGTACCGACCAAGAACGCAGAAAGACATTGTTTGCATTGTTAAATTTATATCCAGAATATAAGACAACTACAAAAACACTATAGAAAGGTTAATATGAAGAAGGAAATTGAAAGCAAATTAAGTTTTAGTGATAGAATTTCAGCCCATGTAAAAGTAAAAGTGACCAAGAAAGAACCAGACGCTAATCGTTTTCTTTGTGGCGACCCGGTGAAAATAGATAAAGAAGGGAACGAGTATTTTATTATTCCCGAACACCAGGCTAAGTATATAGCCGAAACATTCCCAAGATACACCGTAAGTAAAGGCTATTTATCGCCGGATGCCCTTGCTGATTTGAATGCTGAATCATCGTCAAACAAACAATCGGCTGAAGAGGGAGAAGACCCTGCTTTAACAGATAGCCAAGAATTGCCGGTAAATCATAAGCCAAGAGGTAATCCGAACTGGCGCAAAAAGCGTATAGTACCTGTTGAAGCCGAACAGCAACTAACAGAGGTATAAAATGAATTTTGGCGAATTACAAACTCAAGTATTGAATAAAATTGATTATAACGATCAATCAACTAAAGTGCCGACTTATATCAATTCGGCTATTCATATACTTGAAGACGAGGAGGACTGGTCACACATGGAAAACAAGGCTACGGGTAATTTAACTACTTCCGTAGACTATATCGCCATTCCAACTCGATATAAAAATTCAAAGTCTTTGTTTGTAACGGACGATACCGAACAGAAAGAAGTACACATAGGTGAGTATTCGGCAATAATCAGAGAATATCCTTGGGGCAGTAATAGCAAGAGCCTGCCCAAAAGGTTTGCTGAGAAGTATAGCGAATCCAATTTCATAGTCAGACCGTATCCCGATAAGACATATGCCTGGGAAATGCTTACGAATGTATTCAGCGCTGACTTATCTGCAGATGCAGATAGTAATTGGTGGACAGCCAATAAGTGGGAGATAGTTTTGTACGGAGCCTTGATTCAGTATGAATTAGATTCAGGGCAACAACTAAAATTAGGGACAGAGGAAATGCCGTTATCGCCTATGATACTGTATCAGGGAATGCTTACTATTTTAAAGAAAAGTATGAAAAGAAGGAAATACACAAAAGGGATAGCCTATTCAAGGGCTAGTTATGTGGTATAAATGGGAAAACTTGATATTGAATTAGACCGATGGTTACCCGATTTACTTCCTTTTGCAATGCCAAAGGGCGGGCTTACGGTTTGTAAAAATATTTGGCCATTGGAAGAAGGTTTTAAAATTGTTCCGTCACTTGTTGATTATTCATCGAATGCTATTTCAGGAACTAATCTTTCAGGGATAGAATTTTATGCCGATGACGGTACTTATTATGTTTTTCTAGGTACAACTACCGGGTTGTACAGACTGGAAACCAATAAATCACTAACCAATGTTACCCGGGTTTCTGGTGCATATACAACGACTACAAACAAGTGGGATTTTTGTAAATATGGAAATTGGGTAATTGCAACAAACTATGATGATGAAGTTCAAGTATTGAAGGGGATGGGAGCGGCGAATTTTGAACCACTCGTAACTACCGAAACCATTAAAGCAAAATATTGTGTGCAGAATCATGGTTTTTTGTTCCTTGGATATTACACAAGAGGCGGCGTGACTTATCCAAATGGTGTGATATGGTCAGCAAAAGACCTTATTACTGATTTTACGAAATCAGTAAGTACGATGGCAGATTCGGTGAATCTTGCAGAATGTCCAGGCCCCATAACCTCAATGAAGGTCTTTGAGTTTGCAAGCGCTGGATATGAGTCCAACATTGCTATATTCCATCCCAATAGTATTTCAGTTGCATGGTTTAGTGGCGGCGAATATACCTATAGTTTTGATCATAATAGATATTTGGGCATGGGGGCATTAGCTGGAACGCCGATTATTGTGGATGGTATTTGTTTCTTCTTTGACGAAGAAACGTTTTACAGATGGGATGGTATTAACGCACCGGAAGATATAGGCTTTGGTGTAAGGCGTAACATTATTGACTTTCTTGATATTGCTAATTATTACAAAATAGTGGCGGCGCAACATCCTCGGAATGGTCTTGTTGTGTGGTCATTCGTGTCTACGGCTGGAGGTGGTAATCCTGACTACGTGCTTGTTCTGAATGTGCGAACAAAAAAGTTTGCTTTAATAGAGCAGGCACAATATGGAGTATTTAGTATGCACAGACAGCCCTGGACTATCGACCAATTAGGAGATTTCTTCCCATCTATAGACGAAATACCCTATCCGATGGACAGTAATTATTGGTCTGAAAATTCAAATGTTTTTGCCTGTTTAGGCACAAACGGAAAAATACAATTATTTCAAGGCAATGCAATGAATTGGGAAATAGAAACCGGAGAAGTATATACCCCTAAACGAGAAGTAATCAGGGCCAGACGTACACGCCCGATTATGCAAAAACGAACTCAAGCCGCAACGGTAAAGATTGGTACGAGGATGCAAGAGTCTGATGATGTGGCTTATTCAACTGCCGCTGTAGGTTCTAATGGCTTTGCCGATATAAGGGCATTTGGGCGATATATGCGTGTGAATTTAAGTGGCGGCATACACGATGGTTTATTTGGTATTGATCTTGAAGGCGATATTATAGGAAGGAAATAATGTCAACACCAGAGGAACGAAAAATAATGGACGTGAACGTAGATACTATAATCCCGGAATGTTGTAATGGTAATAAACTTGCAGAAAAATATCTCCATGATATGGCATGGGTAAATCGCATCATAGATGATCTGTTTGATGACGATGTTAAGGTAAAAAAAGAGGACATTGAAAGGGTTTTCTATGTGTTGGCGATAGAGATACCAACAAATCCATTTTTCGTACAAAACTATCAAGCGCTTATGGGACAGCATATAATTATATATAACTCATGGATGGATTCAAACAAATGGGAATTTGACAAGGATAAAACGAAGCAAATGTATGCCCACGTGTTAAAGGATTATATTGGTGAGTTATTGCCTTTGGTGGCATTTATAACAGGTGGAACACAATTAATGCGTGAGATTTCTTTAAAAGCCAGGGCGCTTTTTATTAAGGAAATATAATATGGGAATGTGCGGTGGCGATGATGGTGGATATACAAACTCAACGACAAGTAATGAGCCGTGGGATGTTCAGGCCGATTATTTAAGAGATATGTTCAAGTCTGGTTGGCAGGGAATGACAGGGTATGATACTTCTGGCAATCCTGTTGGTAAAGACTCTAAGTTTGTTAAAATGTTCGAGGGCGATAATGCCGTAGGGAAACTTGATTATGTTGGCGATGCAAATAATTTATGGGGTGGCGAAGGACTCCAGGCTATCTCCGATGGAACTAATAAAGGCTTAGGTTCTTCGACATTAAAAATGACCGCCGCCCCTACTGTAGGTGCTTTTTCACCCGAAGAAATTGCGGCACAAAATATAATTAAAGGTAGATTGCAAGGTTTTAACACTGCAACAACTGATGGTAATCGTTATAATACAGGATATACCGAGCTCATACCACAGGCAAAAACAGCGTTAAGCAATATTGTAACAGGACAGAATCGTATCAATCCCGCTAGTTATTCCGCAGCAAATGTATCGGCTCCATCAACCATATCCGGACCGACTATAAATACACCCGATTCCTTGATAGCGCCAACTATCGGTAGCACGGATTTGGGTTATAACTATTGGGATGAGCTTGGTCAAATGGCGGGGGGTAAACAAAATCAATATCTTGAAGATTTAATAACTAATGCTAGGGGAAATATAACTAAAGAATATTATAATAATACCATGCCAGCATTAGACACAACGGCTGAGGCGGCTGGTAGGTACGGTGGGAATACTTGGGCTAATATGAGGGGTTCGGCTTATGATAAATACCAAAATAATTTGAAAGCACAAGAAACCGCATTACGTAGTTCTGCTTATAATACAAACCAATCAAACGCATTACAGGCAATGAATCTTGGCGGTGATCTGGCAAAGACTCAATCAGGATATGATTATGGTAGAACCAGCGACCAAGCCGCTATGGAAATGGAACGCAGAGCCAAAGAATACGATACAATCGCAGCGGCTAAACAATTAACAGGTCAATTAGGTTTGCAAGCCGATACATCACAGGCTGGAAATGAATTGACAAGAAACGTACAGAATGCTTTACTATCACAAGAAGCTAATCAAGGGAATGCGGGATTTACACAACAAGCTAATGTCCAAAACGTTGCTAATGTATTGCAGGGTGCGCCAATAGCCCCAGGGGTATCTCAGTCAGATTATGCGGATATTGCCGCCCTCGCAGGCGTGGGAGAAGCACAAGGCGCAAAACAGCAAGATATTATAGACGCATTTATAAAGCGTTTCGAAACGAACCAGAACGAACCGAATGTTAGAATGGCAAATATGAGTAACCTGCTTTCTGGTAATTTTGGAGGAGAAACAACTTCCAGAGCACCAGCAACAAGTAGCGGAGGGTGTTTCTAATGGGTCCATTAGCACTAATGGCAATAGCATCGCTGATAGGTGCGGGTACAGGGGTAGCGGGTTTGATGAAAAAGACCCCTGGTCAAAGCATGTTCCCCGAAGCAATGACTTTAGGAAGCAAGCCAATGATACAGCCCAGCAATCCCTATCAGTCACCAATGGCGGCAACAGGTCAAGACCCTTATGGAAGAATGATGAATCCGATGATGCGTAGACAGCCAATGCTTAGTAGCACATTAGGAAGATTTGGAGGTTTGGGATAATGGCAGATCGTAGATTTATATTAGACCCTAAAACAGGAAGATATATAGATACAAGAACAGGCACTTTTGCTGATGCTTATTCTAGGGGACAAAGTGGGGGTATGGCATTCCCTAATAGTAATGCTGGAATGAGTCCGTATGTGCCACCTATAACAGATTCAACTTATTCGTCTTTAGAAAATAGTGGTTTATCATTATTGCCAAATCAATCGGATAATACTTCTTTAGGGTTGGGAAGTTCAGGACAAACGGCAGATAATACCATAAAACAAATTGCCACAAATCAACCATCTGGTGGTTCTAATTGGATGAATTATGCCGGACTCGGAGCAATGGCGGCGGCCCCGGTAGCATCGGCATTACTAGGAAGGCAAGCACCGCGCCCCGAATTTGCTTCCGGTTCTAGTTTAGGTAGTAAACCTATTTATGAAGCACAAAGACCGTATGGTCAACCACAACCAAGAATACCAGCGTTTTTGGCCAGACTTTTAATGGGGATGAAATGAAAACTATATTGATAACTGGTTATATTGGTGAGGTTTATAGATACTATGGGCAAAAGCAAGCAAGACAAGAAAAAAACTAAGTTTAAGAAGTTGTTGGACAGAGTACGCAAAGCCAAAGACAAAACATCGAGATGGGAGTAATATAAATGCCATATCCAGAGGGACAGACACCTTTTCGTAACAATCCATACGGTTATAGTTACTTTAAACCAACAGGTAAAGAACAGGGCGCAATGGCGATAGGTTCGCTTTTGGCTGGTTTGTTAGCAGCGGGGCAGCCGAGACAACAAGGGGAAGCAAGTCCTGCCTTAAAGGGAATCACTGGCGCCGTTGGTGGATATGGTAGCGGATATAAAGCATATCAGGACATGATGGGAGATGCCTTTACCAGAGATTTGTACGATAGGAAGTTCGGGCAAGACACGAATCAGTTTGACCAGCAGATGGGATTGAATAAAGAGAAGTTTGGAGAAGAAAAACGGCAGTACGAGGAAACGGATAAACCTTATAAACAGGCGGTGACTAAATTTTATAACGAAAGACCATCTGGGGCTATGGGAACAACAACTGCCGGAATGTCTTATTTTCCATTATATCAAAAAATGTATCCTGATATTGCTACCAGAATAGGTACGCCACAAGCAACCGAAGAAGATGTATATCATTTGCAAAAATTTCTTTCTGATATGGGTTATAATTCTGCAAAGGCTACGGATGAAAATGGCAATCCAATATTTACATCATCTAAATTTCCTACTTTAAAAGCTCCAACATCATTACAAAATAATGGAAACGAACCATTATCACAACAACCACCGAAAGGGAAATTTTCAGGAGCACAACCATTTATAAATCCAACATTAGCCGAATCAGCACAAGAAAATATTGCACGCGGAGATACTTTACAACAAAATATAAACAGGGTAAGGGATTTACATGATAAAACTTATGTAGGCGCAGTAGATGCCTTGCAAGGAAAAACTGGTGAAATATATGGAGGGGCTACAGGTGATAAAGAAAAACAATTCAGATCGGCAGTTAATTCATTATATACGAATATGTTTGCGGAAGGTGGTAAAGCTTTAACTGAACCCGAACAAAAAATATTAAGACCTCTTTTCCCGAGTTTTTGGAGAGGGGAAGAGAATTTCTTAGTTGATTTAGGCGGGCTAGAAACTAAATATAAAGAGTTGATGAATGCCAGATTGAAAACGCACAAAGATGCTGGCATGAGAAATATTGACAAAGTACAAGAAGGACTGACGCAATCGAATGCTATAAGTTTGCCAGAAAATATAAAGACATATTCAGAAGCAATAAATTACTTAACCAAAAATGGTATGTCTCAAGAACAAGCAAAACAATGGATAGAGGCAAATGATTGATGGGTAAGCTTGGGCTTATTAATGATATAGAACCTACTGGTAAACTTGGACTTATTAATGATTTAGGTTCAAAAAGAACGGGTGCTACTGGCACATGGGAAGAAAATCCATCTATGTTGAGACAAGCAGGAAACATCGCTAGGGATATAGGCGCATCAGTTATGAATACCGAAGTTGGCGGGAGTATTTTAAAATCAATACCTAATGTGCCTGCAAGTGGGATGAATTATATTAAAAATATAGCAAGTGCGATAATACCAAAGAAAGAATCTTATTATGTTCCTGGCGGAGAGGCAGCAAGAGGGCTGGGGAATTTAGCTATTGGTGGCATTCAAAAGTTAATACCTGGTGAACAAAGTAAAGAGCCGTATGCCGAAGCAGTGGGTCAATTCTACAAAAAAAGGTATGGTGGTGGTGAAAACGTAAAAAACACATTCATCAACGATCCTGTAGGTTTCGGCGCAGATGTTTCGACATTGTTGTCTTTGGGTGGTACAGGAGTAAGCGCAGCGGGTAGACTATTAAAACCAACAACGAAAGCTACAGCAATGATGCCAGCAACGGCAAATATACCTCCTGGTGCTCCTGCTCAAATGTCTACGCTTGAAAAAATCGGCAGTGAAATGAAACAAGTGGGTAATGTTATTGAGCCTACGAATTTAGCTGTCAAAGCAATTACGCCGCCGATAAAAGTGGTTGGTAGTGTTGCGTCTCAGATATGGGGAAGATTATTAACTGGTGCGGGATCAGAAGCTATAGAAACAGCCTTCAAAGGAAATCCTGACTTTGTTAATGCTATGAGAGGGAACATACCAAGAGAGGATGTTATTGGTAATGCCAAGGATGCTTTAAATAAAATGAATATAGATCGTTCTTATAAATATCAACAGGCATTAGAAAAAATACCAAATACGAAACCATTGGATATTACACCGATAAGAAGCCATTTTATTGATATGTTAAATAGGTTTAAAGTAAAGTATGACCAAAATACTGGTGGATTAGATTTTTCCCGGTCAAGAATAATAAAAGGTTCAGAACAAAACGAACTTAACGAAATATTTAACGTGATGAAAGACTGGGGTTCTCGTCCTGATGATTTATTACCTAAGAATGTCGATACTTTGAAACAAATTCTTGGTGAATATTATTCAGACAACAGTAATATCAGAGCCATTGTGTCTTCTACGTATAATAAGGCACGCGGGGTTTTGGTTAATAATGTGCCTGGATACGGAAGAATGGTTAGTGATTATGAAACCTCTATAAAAACAACAAATGAAATAAAAAAAGCATTATCTCTTAGTGACAGGGCTATGGCTGATACGGCATTACGTAAATTAATGTCTACTATGAGAGAAAATTTTGAATTTAGAAGAGATTTGTTAAAACAATTAGAAGATACTTCTGGCAAGGATTTGTCAGGGCAGATAGCAGGACTGACCATGCAATCTTATATCCCTAAAGGATTAATAGGCAAAGGCGTTGATATTGGTTTGCTCACTGGATTGTTATTTACACATAAATTCAGTCCTACGCTTGGGGCTGTTTTACTGAGTAGCTCACCACGGGTTGCTGGTGAATTTTTAAATTACTTTGGGAAAGCCTCAAGAGGCATCATTAAAACTGGTCAAAATAAATACATATCAAAACCAGCAATAAGACAAATAGCATATCAGGCAGGTAGGATTTCAAATATAGAAGAACAGCCAGAATGGAATAGTAAGAATCAATTTCAATAATTACTTGCGATAATATCTAGGATAATTATAGATATAAATATCAATGCGATAATTTCAACCATTAAAAGCAGAATCCTCAAATCGGTAGATGAACTGTTTTGCGTTGTCGGGATGCGCAACCCCCGCTCCTAATTGAGAATGCCATGCAGCATAACAGGATCGTC
>ERZ1292625.3272-Hain-H41-01um-R1-3272-length-13446-cov-3_pt1 | contig 13446 bp, 7 predicted proteins | sample MGYA00564400_ERZ1292625 | MGnify/ENA primary metagenome ERZ1292625 (study PRJEB36523, sample SAMEA6512639) | groundwater metagenome | collected 2019-01-08 | study: AquaDiva: Metagenomics assemblies of 32 groundwater samples | reverse complement strand
CCCCCAGCACGGGATCACCTCGACATCCCAGCTCCTCCTCGGGCTGGTCGACGACTTCCTGACGTTGAACCGGCCCTGTCTGGAGGTGCTCAACCTGGGGAGCGATCGATCCCGCGTGGTGGGGTTCAAGCCGGTCGATGGGGCGCTGATCTGGCCATCCCTCTACTACATGGAGCGCTGGCTCACCGAGAACCCTTCCTGGTATGGGCACTACAACCCCAACCTCCTCTCTGACAACGACGCCATGGACATCGAGTCGAAGAAAAAGGGGGTGGATCTCCGGGCGTGCGAGTACGTGCTGGTCCGAGAGGGGATCCTCGAAGGGACCTACGACGCCAAGCGGATCATCTGCGCGCCCCAGATGAACAGGACGGACATCCGGCTCGCCGGCTACTGGCCCTCCACGGTCGAGTGCGCGATGGAGGCGGCCCTCTCGGGGATCAACGTGATGGTCTACGAGACCTCGCAGTTCACCACCGGGATGATGACCGACTTCGCCCTCCTGGCGACGGGCGTACACCCCGACGAGCTGACGCGGTTCCGTGACTCCCTCCGAGAAGCCACCCAGGGGGCACACCGGGCCCACGCCCCGCCCGTCCTCGATGCCCGCGAGGGCACCCTCTCCCGGGTGGAGCTCAAGAACCAGACCGGCGACATGCGGTTCGCCAACCTGATCACCTACTTGGCCTCGCTGGTCTGCGCCCACTACCGGACCGATCCGAGCACGATCAACATCAAGAGCTTTGACGGCGGCGGTGGGAACAAGCTCGGCAGCGATGGCGGACGGGGGAAGGAGATCGACCTCGCGAAGGAGGAGGGGCTCCAGGGGGACCTCCAGCACATCAAGGAGTCGATGCTCGACCCGCTGGCGATGCGCTGCCACCCTGACCTCCGGGTGCTGTTCGAGTACGGGGACTTTGATCCCCAGAAGCACGCCCAGGTGATGGAGGTGAGATCCCGCACGTCCATCACCCGCAACGAGGTCCGGCTTGAGGACGGGCTCGACCCGCTGGGGTTCTGGGTGCCCCGCGGGGAGTACAAGGACCTGTCCGACGAGGACAAGGACAAGTACGATGGCAACCTCTGGAACATGCCGTCCGATGCGGGCTTTGCCCAGATGCTCTCCGGGCAGATCCAGGCCGCCCAACAGGCCGCCCAACAGGCGGCGATGCCCCCGCCCGATGACGGGTTCGGGCAACCGCAGGATCCGAACCAGCAGGATGACGGCTTTGGAGGCCAGCCGCCCAGGATGCCGTTCGGGGGGCAGCCACCGGAAGCTCCTGGTGGCTCTCCCCCCGCCCTTCCGCCTGCCATCCCGGGTGCTCCAGGGCCACGCCAGCCACCAGGAGGGGCCGCCCCGATGGCGAAGGCGGTCCGGAAGGTGACCCGCTACGTGGAGGTGGTGAGCGTGTGAACCCCTGGTAGGCAACGCCCTACAGCGTGCAAGACCCGCATCGGCAGCGCGGACAGGTTGAGGTTCCAGGCCCAATCGGGTAGGGTGGCCGGACCCAGGGGGTTTGATGCCACCGACCACAGCGCGCTACGGCGACATCCGCGGGGGGCACCACAAGCTCTTCCGCCCCGCCTTCTCAACGGACCAGGTCGCCCCGACCCTGAAGGTGCAGGCGACCCTCTACAAGGGGTTCGACGAGGTCCTCTGGATCTGCAACATCCCGACCGGGGTGACGGGGTTCGACGCCCACATTCTCCGGTATCGGGAGATTGTCGACGACACCGGCGCAGTGGACACGACCAACAGCGGGTTCATCGAGGAGGAGCTGGTAGCGGTGCCGGCGGGAGAGAACCTCGTCTACTGGCAGTTCTCCGGCGGGGACCCGGTGGCCGTCTGGATCGACGGCATCGACGGTGCCGTGGTCGGGGACGCTCGGTTCCGCCTCACATCGAAGGGCGTCAACAAGGCGGCCGGATGATCCGCTCCCAGCGGTCGCAGGCGATCCGGGGAGCGGTCACGGATGCCATTGCGGACCTTGGCCCCTCCGACATCGACGCCCAACCGAGCGACAGCGACCTCACCGCCATCGCCGCGTTGTCCACCACGACTTACGGGCGCGCCGTGCTGGCGCTGTCCAACCAGGCCGCTCTGGTCGCGCTCCTCCCCTCCTACCAGCCCCTCGACAGCGACTTGACCGCCGTTGCGGCGCTGACGACGTCCGCATACGGGCGCGCCTTCCTTGCCCTCGCCGACGGGGCGGCCCTGGGGGCGTTGCTGTCCGGACAGTTCCAGGGGCTCGACTCGGACCTCTCTGCGCTGGCAGCGCTCACCACGACTGCCTATTGGCGGGCATTCCTGACCCTGGCCGACCAGGCGGCGCTTGTGGCTCTCCTGCCTGCCTACCAGGCCAGCGACGCCACCCTCACGGCGCTGGCGGCGCTGGACAACACCGCAGGGCTCCTGGAGCAGACCGGCGCCGATACCTTCGCTCGCCGCGCCCTGGGGGTAGGGGCGACGACGTCCATCCCGACCCGGGCGGACGCCGACGCGCGCTTCGAGGCCATCGGGGCCGCTGCGGCCGTCCAGGCGCTGCTTGCAAACTACCAGCTCCTCTCCGCCAAGAATGCCGCGAACGGCTACGCGGGCCTCGACGTCAACAGCCGGCTCGCGTCGAGCGCCCTTCCTACCGATGCGATCCGGCTCCTCTACGCGAACACCTCGGTTCCCGTCGGCAACACCATCGCCAACACCGTCGCGGAGACCGCGTTCGCCTCGACGTTCGACCTCACCGCGAACACCCTCCGGGCCGGACAGCGGATCCTCATCGAGGCGATGGGGGTCTACGGGACCACGGCGCTCACCCCGGGGTTGACCCTGAAGTGCAAGGCGGGATCCGTGACCCTCGTCACCACCGGCCTGCTGGCGGCGCTCGCCCTGGTAACCGGGCAGGCGTGGCACCTCCGGGTCTCGATCGTCGTCCACTCCATCGGCGCGGCGGGCGCCCTTGAGGTGCAGGCCGAACTTCGGCTCGCGACCACGGCGGGGGTCACGCGCAACTTCACGATCCCGGCCGTGGCGACGATCGAAGTGGATACCACCGCCACCCAGGCCGTGACGGTGACAGCACAGTGGGATGCGGCCGACCCGGCGAACACGATTACGGCGCGCCAGCTCGTGGCGATCGGATGACCACGATCAAACACCGGACGATCCCCGTCCGCACCACCCTGGTCGGTGTCGGGATCGGCTTCGCCGCGCTCAACGTGCTGGCGCCGCTTGCCGGCGTGGTCCCGGCCTCTGACGCCATCGTCCAGACCGTCCTCCTCCTCGTTGGGGTTGGGGTGGGGGGTGACACGGTCAGGCCGTCCGGGATGGTGAAGAGCGAGACCCCGTGACGGAGATCCACGCCCATCCCCTTCCCGACGGCGGGATCCAGGTGCGGACGAACCTCGATCGGCTGGACCCGTGCGACCTCCCGATGGTGTTCGCGGCCCTGGGGAACCACCTGGACCTCGACGGCGAGGAGCTCCGGAAGGCGGTCTCTGGTTCTACCGGCTCCGAGCCTCCCGACCCCCGCTTCCCCGAGCTCATCACGCTGGCCAACGCCGCGCGGAAGGACTGGGACCGCTTCGGGGCGCAGCTCGTCACGAGGATCGAGCAGCTCCTCGCCGATGGGAAAATCCTCCCCCTCACGGCGACCTCCGAGCAGCTCCTCCGGGAGGTCCTGGAGGACCACAAGACGGCGATCCTCATCCGGTTCTCCGGCCGCCCCGAGGGCTACCCCCGGTTGAAGCGGCTGGTTGACGCGGGGCTGGTCAGGCCGCCGGGGGATCCCTCGCTGGCCGAGGTGGCGTACAGGTTAGGCCGGGGGGTGGATGCGACGACCCCCCCGCCGGTGGCGCCGAAGACCCCACCCCCGCTGGAGCAGGTGGTGCGCGCAGCGCTCCGGGTACAGCTCACTGTGAGAGACCGGGCGGCGATGGGGTTCGCCCAGCAGCGGGCGGCCGCGTTCATGCGCCGACCTGTCGACCAGGCGGCAAGCACGGTCGACCGCGCGCTCTCGATGGTGGAGCTCAACGCTTTCCGGCAGGCTACCGCGGAGGCGGTCAAGGGGCGCCAGGGTGCCCAGGAACTTGAGCGTGCCCTACGGGATGCCGCCGCTTCGGTCTCCGAGCACCATCCCGCCCGTGCGATGGTCCGGGAGTTTGGTCCGAAGGTGGTGGGGCCGGGGATCAAGGCGGCGCTCGCCCAGGGGACGCTGCAGAACGACATGGAGCGGGTCGCTCGAACCGAGCTCGCCTTCGCACACTCGCACGGGGCGGTCGAGGCGCTCCGCGCCCAGACCGCCGCGTTGGGGATCACCGACCCCGAGGTCTACAAGTTCTGCGCCCCGAAGGCGTGCCAGGAGTGCCGGCGGATCTGGGGGCCGATCTCATCGCCCCACGTCTACCGGCTCTCGTTCATCGAAGCGAGGGAGGCCAAGGGGGGGAACTTCGGGCTCCCAGCGAGGGAGTGGGGGCCTACGATCGGGCCAATTCATCCGCGCTGCGCGTGCCCGCCCCTGTCCGTCTACAACAAGAAGCTCCTCACGTCCATCAACCGGGCCGCCGATGCGATAATGGCCGCCTACGAAAGGGACGAGTAGCATGGCCACCCAGAACCTCTCTGCGCGCATCGTCCTGGAGCACGCCAACGACACCGGCGACAGCCCAGTCGACTGCCGGGACACCAACACCCGCGCCACCCCCCTGGTGCTCTCCGGGTACACCGACCTCACGATCAAGCGGCTCGCGCTCGCAACGGACGCGGACGATCAGGAGGTCACCTTCGATGAGGCGATCCTCCTCTACATCGAGTCCACCGACTACCCGTTCCACCTCCGGCTCGCCAATGGCGAGACGTTGGTCCCGAACCTCTCGGTGTTCGGCCCGCTCGTTGCAGCCGACGAAGACGAGGGGTTGCCGGGGCCCATCCTGCTCACCGGCACCTCCGCCGGAGTCGCTAACCTCATCATCTGGATCGTCGAGAAGCCAGAGTAGATCACCGCGACGTAGTCGCACCACCCTCACTGACCAACACGGAGCGACCGATGACCGAAGACCTCACTACCAGCGACATCAACTACCTCGACGGTACCGAGGGGTATCTGGGCGGCCACCCCATCCCCAGCGAGTCCATCCGCAAGCGCGCCCAGCTCGGAACCGCCCTCGCACGGGCGCTGGGCCAGGAGGCCATGCCCCTCTCGCTCGGCTTCACCCTCCCCGACAGCATCACGGGCGCCTTCGGCGATGGCTCCGACATCACGATGCAGTGGAACGGCACCAAGTTCCTCATCGGCCAGGCCACCGCCAACAGCGCGATCGACCTCGGCGTGTCCGGTGCGGGTATCGACCTGGTCCTCTACGGTGACACCGTCGGGCGCAATGCGACCTGGGATCAGAGCGCCGACTCCCTGATCTTCGGCGACAGCGCGAAGGTTGTCTTCGGCACGGGCAGCGACATCACCATCCTCTGGGATGGGACCGACCTCCTGGTCTCCCAGGCGCTGGCCAACTCCGCAATCAAGTGGGGTGTTTCTGGGGCGGGCATCAAGCACGTCTTCTACGGCGACACCGCTACCCTCGACATGACGTGGGACCAGGCCAACGACCAGCTCCTCTTCGCGGACAACGCGTTCCTGGGGATCGGAACCGGCGCGGGCGCTGCTGCTGACATTCGGATGTCCTGGAACGGCACGAAGATGCTGGTCGCGCAGCTTACCGTGAACAGCGCGATCGATTGGGGGGTGTCCGGCGCCGGTATCGACATGGTGTTCTACGGGGACACCGTCGGCGCCAACTGCACCTGGGATCAGTCGGCAGACTCGCTGATCTTCGGGGACGGGGCCAAGATCGGATTCGGCACCCCCGGGACGGACGTGGCGTTCACCGCGGACGGAACCGACCTCGTGGTCACCGCCACCGGCGACTTCGTCTTCGCCGACGCGGTCGATCTGAAGATCGGCACAGGGAAGGACCTCGGGCTCCGGCACGACGGAACCAACAGCTACATCGAGAACACCACCGGCATCCTCCGGATCGACAACCAGCACGCCACGAGCAACGTCCAGATCGACCAGGGGAGCGACACCAGCGCAACCGCGGTGGTGTTCCGCAACAACTCCGGCATCACGCTCTTCCAGGTGGACGGTGCGGGGCTCATCAAGGCCGGCGTCGACATGTGGGCCGACTGCCCCAGTGAGGCCAGCGCCAGCGTCACCACCCATGCCTTCTTCGACGACTTCACCCGGGCGACCTTCTCCGCGTCGGAGTGGGTGGTCACCGAGGATGACGCCGCCGATACCCAGCTCGTCAACGACGCCCTCGGCGGCACCGTCACGTTGACCTGCAAGGCCACCACGGACGACGACGCCAACCAGATCCAGTGGAAGCAGGAGTCGTTCCGGCTCACCAGCGGGAAGAAGCTCTGGGTGGAGTTCATGATCAAGTCCGCCTCCGGCGACATGGTCAACTCGGACTGGTTCGTCGGGCTCATCGAGACGGAGGATCTCACTGGGGTGGCCGACAACATGCCGGCCAACGGCATCGGGTTCCACAAGGAGGACGGGGCTGCGACCTTCTCAGCGAGCTCCTCGGACAACGGGACCAACCTCCAGAGCGCCGCCGTGGGCACCATCGTCAACGCCACCTACATCCGGGTCGGGCTGAAGTTCGACGGCGGGGCCACCGGGGCGGCGACGATCACCCCCTACATCAACGGCGTCGCCGGCACCCCGATCGCCTCGGTAACCTACGCGACCATGGCCGAGGTCTCGGCGGCGTTCATGGTCCGAAACGGCGACGCGACCACGACCCAGACCCTCGTGGTGGACTACGTGAAGGTGGTCCAGGAGCGGTAGTCGATGTTGCGCCTCCTCCTCCGCAAGGGGGCGCTCTTCGGCGCGCTACGCGAGCGCCCAGAGCAGCTCCACCCACCCCTGGCGGCCAACCGGTCGCATGAGGGCTTGCGGCTCGTGGGGAGCGTGGACGACCCCTCTGTCCGGAGGTGGCGCCGCGTAGACGCCCCCGCGCACCACTACCAGGAGACGGCCCGCAAGACCCTCCGGGCCCTCCACGCCTCGCCCGCCCTGTCGATGTCCCGCGCCCAGGCCGGGCACCCCGAGGTCCAGCAACTCGCCCATCACGGGCTCCTGACCATCCACCAGGAGCCCCTTCACCACGTTGCGGAGTTCCGCGCCGAGATCACTGAGAAGGGGCGGGAGTATACCCGGAAGGTGCTCGCCGAGGAGGGGAAGGCCAGGGGGCAGGTGGGGATGTTCAAGGGGAAGGCGCTGAAGAACGCCCCGGGCCTACACCTCGACCCGGCGAAGCACCGCTGGGTCCGCGCCGAGGACATCCGGCAGGGCGCCACCTTCCCGACGCCCCTCGGCGACCTCCGGGTCAAGTCGGCCGACCCCGACCACGTCCAGGTGGAGCACGCGACGGGCGGCCACCCCGTAACGATGCCCCGAGCGTCAGCTCACCACTTCTTCAACGACCTCACCGGCAGCCTCGCCGGCCACCATCCGACCAGCGGGAACCCCCATGTCGACGCCGTGATCGCCGGGCGTGGGGAGCACCTCGGCAAGGGGAACGACGGGATCGTCCACCGGCACGGTGACCACGTCGTCAAGGTATCGACCACCGTTCCCTACCAGCCGTTCAACGCTGGCCACCGGACCCCCGAGGGAGCCGCCGAGCACCTCCAGGCAGAGGGCAACGCCCACAAGGCCCTCCAGGGGATCCGGGGCGTTCAGGAGGTGCAGTCGATCCACCACGAGGGCCGGACGTGGCTTGTGAAGCCTCACCTGGATCCCGCGGGGAAGCTCTCCCAGGCGGAAGCCGACCACATCCGGGACTCCGTGCGGGAGATGCACGGGCGCGGGTGGAGCATGAACGACGAGATCCAGGTGGGGCGCCACCCCCGGCACGGCGTGCAGTTCATGGACCTCGGACAGGCCCACCAGGCGAAGGGGCAACACGAGATCGACCGCGACGAGGAGCGGTTGCAGGACCTCTACCGCCAGCACGGCCACACGTTCCACCCGGTTGGCGAGGCGCTCCGTCGCGCCGAGACGTCCAACCGCGTCCTCCTCCACGCCGCCATCAAGGGCGGGGACCACGACAAGGCAGCCGCCCGTTTCAGCCAGTGGAAGGGGCACGCGGACGCGCGGCGCTACGAGCTCTCCACGGCCATGTTCGACACCTGGGAGAAGCAGGGGGAAGGGCACCCCGATACCCTCGCGGCGGTCTCCAAGGCGGACGACTTCGACGCAACGATCCTCGCCACCGAGGATGCCCACCGGGCGTTCCAGAAGACGCGGCCGATGCGGAAGGGTGTCCGGCTGATGATCTCCCTGGAGGCCCTCCGGAAGGCCCAGCAGCTCGGTCTCTTCGGGCACGCTCCGCCCGCCCCCCACATCCCCGGAATCGTCCACGTCGCCGGCCACGTTGAGCACGACAAGGCCGGAGCCCACTTCGTCCGGGAGCACGACCGGCACATCGCCATCGCTGCCGTACCTGTCGCCGCGCCGACGTTGCCCAGCATCGCACCCGCCACCACTACCACGAAGCGCGGCAAGGAGGTCCCGGTCATCCCCCGGGGGGAGTACAAGATCGTCGGCTACGAGGACCGCCGCCCCATCGACTTCGCCACCGGGAAGCGGATGCCGGGTGACCCCGACGACGCCGTCTCCTGCCACCGATGTGCGAAGCAGCACTGGCGGGTGTTCCACGTCCAAGGCCCCCATGGCGGGTTCAAGGTCGGGGAGGTCTGCGCGAAGCAGATGCTGGAGGGGTTCGACCCCACCGGAGAGCAGTTCGGGGACGCGATCCAGCGGCTCCAGGTGGAGCACGAGAACCTCATGCGCTCCGCGGCCAACCAGAAGATCGCCGCGACCTACAACACCCAGGCCGCCGCCGTCCATGTCCGCGTAGCTGGCGTGCAGCCCCCGCCCCTCCGGGTGGAGGAGAAGCCATGGGGGTCCGACCGGACGGCGCGCTGGTTCCGCTACGACGATGACAACGCCCAGGCTGGCGTGCCTGTCGTGCTGAAGTCAGCCAGCCTCATCGCCGAGGCGCCCGAGCAGGGGGAACACCAGGAGAGGGAACTACGAGCGGCGCCGAGCCGAGCGATGGAGTCCTGGAAGGACGCCGTGGTCACCAACGCCGCCCGCGCGCAGGCCCCGACCCTCGACCAGGAGCTACTCCGGCAACTGGTCTACCACCGGATCCGCGCCGTCGAGCACCGCCCCTCCGACACCCCCCCGCAGTGGGAGCGGGTGCTCCTGAAACTCCGCTCTGCGAAGCCCCCGCCGGTTCCCCTGACCAAAGGGGCCCCCAGCCGTGGCCTTCGATTTCTCGTCTCCCTGACCGCGCTCAGGAAGGCGATCCAGGTCGGGCTCTTCGGGGGAGAGCGGGACACCTCGAGGAAGCCCCTCGCGCCGCGCCAGGTCGCCCAGAAGGCGCCCCGCCACGTCGAGTCGACCCTCAACCCTCCAGGGACCGGGTGGCTCCCCATCCTCGGCTCCAAACACGGCGGCTTCCACCGTCGGGACGGGGCCGGGTGGGAATACTGGTACCCCGGGGTGGGGGTCACGTCGCCGCACGCGGCGGACAAGGCGACGATCGAGGATCCGAAGCCGCTCCCGATGGTGCGGCTGATCCACCCGACGACCGGGGAGGTGACGGAGCGCACCGACTTCGTCCAGCCATCGCCGACGCAGCCCTATCACCACATGCTCGGCTACGAAGACGGCGACAGGATGGGCGTCGGGAGCAGCCTGGCGGGGAGGGACGGGGAGCGGTGGGAGGTGACGGGGCGGGAGACGGGCGACCGGTACCGCGCAAAGATCACGGTCAGGAACACGACCACCGGAGAGGAGAAGACAGGGGCGGCCTGGGAACTTCAGAACCACTTCAACGAGACGATCCACAAGGACGCGATCGGAGCGCGCGTCACAGCCGCCCGCCAGGAGATGGATGGGCGCCTTCGGAAGGGGCTCGGCGATCTCGACGCCGGCCGCAAGGAGCTGGACGCCGGGCCTGAGGCCATGGTGGCAGTCGCGCGGCGCTTTCAAGGGCTGAAGGAGCTCGGCTCCGGCCTCTCCTGGAAGGGGACGGACTGGGCGCAGGCGCTCGGCGTCCCTACGGGGTTCCCGAAGAAGTGGGAGGGGGTGGCGGCCGAGTACGGGGCGCTCGCCGATGAGCTCCGGCCGCGCTTCATCGGCTCGGACTGGAACAGCCTCCTCACCGAGCCAGCGAACATGATAGACGTAGCGATGGACGCGGCAACGCTCGCGAAGGTGGCGCGGTTCCACGTTCTCCGGCAGGTCGTGACGGATCACGGGATCGGCTACCAAGCCACATACGCCACCTTTCGCGACAAGCACGGCGCAGGCCCTCTGTCGCTGAGCGCTGGCTCCGTCGGCGACAGGATGACGAAGCGCCCCGACGGCACCTATGACCCGGCCGCCGTCATTGGAGCCCTTCAGGTGGCCATGCCGAAGCCCTACCACCGGGCATGGGGGGAGAAGACGAAGCGGAGCGATGTGAAGCGGATCGTTGTGAGCCATGGCTACGACCTCTCGATCAACGACAGCGACAAGGGGAAGGCCGCCGACAACCTCGCCAAGGTCCGGGCCATCGCCCAGGCCGCGCAGGAGAGCGAGGGGCGGTTTCTCTTCGTCGAGAACGGCCACTACGACGCAAGCGACGTCAACGCGTCCGATGCCGTCAGCCGAATCAGCTACGCGCTCGAACAGCTTGCCACCACGATCGGCGCGAACCCCTGCCCAGAAATCTACGGGGACCACGCCCCCGACGCGGTGACCCTGGACGACGTCGCGATGACGATTCTCAACCCGAGCAAGCAGCAGTCACGGGTGGCGAGCGACACCGACGAGCAGTTCATCGTCGCCGCGAAGGCCACACCGGCCGATCCCATCGTCTCTACCTACCTGCCGACCGGGACGATGAGGACGTACAAGGATGGCTACTCCTACCCGGAGACCGCCGCCGTAAGGGCCCCGCTGAGCGTCCTGGTGAAGGCCGCCAACGTCCGGGCCGCCCGGAGCGCCGCAAAGTTCCGGGAGGAGCACCGCGCGCGCGTCGTCACCCTGAAGGGGCACCTCGCCGCGGTGGCGGAGAAGGTCGGGGACCCCCGGGCCCACATCCCGGCCGCCATCGAAGCGTTGGCCGACGGTCAGGGGATGACCGGGGAGCCGCGGGCCGTCGCGATCACGGCTGCCTGGAAGGCGTTCGAGGACGTGTCGAAGGGGGAGAAGCACCGGTCATGGGCCGTCGCCCACAACGTCTATGAGGCCGTCCACCCTGACAAGTACGCGCGCCGTCACCAAACGGGCGACGACCCTGCGCGGAAGCGCCTGGCAGATGACCCAACGAAGGAAGAGATCCAGGAACTGCACGACCACGAGAGAGTGTTCCGGAGCACCTTCAAGCGCGCCATCGCCGACCACGTCCTCGCCGCCATCAAGGCGTCGACCGGCCACCAGAGCGACCTGGAGGCCGCCCGCGCTGCCGTCCATGCCGTCCCTCCGGGAACGGTGGTACCGGGCGACAAGAAGCAGTTGAAGGAAGGGGAGCCGCCGAGCGAGCTTCTCGGCTACGACCTGGCCGCTGACCCAGGCCACCTCTCAACCCTCCTCGGGTGGATGTCGAAGGACGTCATCCCGCACGTCGACATCGGCATCAAGCGGGGGATGGGCCGGGCCCATTGCGGGTACGACAACGGGATCCGCCTTGACCGTGTCACCGCCCACGACGACACCCTCTGGCACGAGTACGGGCACGCGATCGAGCACGACAATCCCGATGTCACGAAGATGGCGAACACCCTCCGGGATCACCGGGGAGCCGGGCAGAAGATCAAGAAGCTGAAGGATATCGACGGCCGCGGTTACGATGACCACGAGGTCACGTATGAAGACGAGTGGGATCACAAGTACATCGGCAAATGGTACGGCCACAACGGCTCAACCGAGGTCCTTTCGATGGGGACGGAGGCCCTGATGCGCGACCCCCTGGAGATGTACGTGACCGACCCGGAGCACTTCCACTTCACCGTCGCGGCCCTTTCCGGCATGATGGGCGCGGCCGGCAAAACGAAGCATTGGAGCGGGAAGCCTCCGAAGGAAGGGGCCAAATGATCTGCGCTACGGTCACGTCAAAGGATAGGAAGGCGACGGCGCAGGTGGTAGCCACGGCGCAGGTGGTAGCCACGTCGAAGGGTCTACAGCTCACCGGCGACCCCACTCTCTGCCGCGAGCTCCGCGACTACTTCTCCCCGGACACCGTCACCCTCCACAACCCGGCCCTGGGAGGGCTCTACCGCGGGTTCGACCCGACCGACCCCCGGCAGGTGGCGGACGGGCTCCGGCACATGAAGTGGGCCGCAGCGACCATCACCGAGGACAAGATCCTGGAGTCTCCCCGTGTCCCCTGGCTCACCCCTGACGGGCACGACTGGAGCGACCCGGGGACCGTTCGCGCGGCGATGCCGAGCCCCACGCGGTCACCCCCGGAAGCGCGCCAGCCATCGGAACCCCCCAATGACCACCCGCCACGTCGCCTTCAACCACGACGGCAAGCCCCGGGTGGGGATGGTCACCGGGCAGGGGGCCAACGGCGTGTGGGCGACCGACCACGAGACAGGCGTCGCCCACAAGCTCCCCCACGGCTCCTACGTCGACTCCGCGCCCCCGAAGCCCGACACCGCGAGCGCGGAGGCGCCGCCGAAGAAGGAGCCCGAGCCCGAGAAGCCCCCGGAGCGGGACTGGCGGAAGGACTACCCCGGGCTCTCCCGCTACCCTCCGAAGGGGGCCGAGGTCCAGGAGGGGAAGGGGCCGGGCGACGAGAAGAACCCCTGGAGCCTCGCCTGGAAGGAGCAGGGGAAGACGGTCCGCGCCTTCTCCATCGCCTACCTGCGCGGGCACGCCCGACAGCTCCACGACCGCCTCCACGAGACCGCCGACCATATCCACGGGCTCCACGACGCGATGGCCGCCCACCTGTCGCTCCTCCCCTCCTCCCCGGCGGCGGTGAAGGCGGCGATGGTGGCGCTTCACGAGGTGGGCGTGGACGCGCCGGAGCGGCTGAAGAAGACCCAAGTGGAGGTGACCGGCGACACCGTGATGGCGGACCACCACACCTGCCGGGATCCGAAGATCGCCGGCGTCATCCGCTACCTGCTCGACCAGCCAGGGGAGGTGCTCTTCCGCGCCTACGGCGAGCCCGTGACCAGCGAGCACGTCACCGACTACCTCGAGCGACACCTCGGCGATGGGCACACCGCGGAGGACCTACACCGGTACCATGCGACCCGGCACTACAGCGATGCCGCCGAGACGGAGAAGGACCCTCACGCGGCAGGGAAGAAAGCGGCTGAGGCGATGGGCCACACCCGCCCCCAGAAGCGCGCCCACTTCGTTGTCCACG
>ERZ1292625.3271-Hain-H41-01um-R1-3271-length-13454-cov-20_pt1 | contig 13454 bp, 15 predicted proteins | sample MGYA00564400_ERZ1292625 | MGnify/ENA primary metagenome ERZ1292625 (study PRJEB36523, sample SAMEA6512639) | groundwater metagenome | collected 2019-01-08 | study: AquaDiva: Metagenomics assemblies of 32 groundwater samples | reverse complement strand
CCTTGGACTACGACAAATTACCAATGGAGTGCAAAATGAGGTGGCCTTATACAAAGCATTGACTAAATTTTGATTATAGTATACAATAGTGGGGTTAGATAAGGCACAATATAGCCATAAAAATAGCAATATAGAGTCGAGCTTATCGAGCAGGTAATAGTTAAAAATCAATCAAAAATGCAAGGAACAATCAAAACCCTTACAGATAAAGGATACGGATTCATCTCTCGCGAAGGCGAAGCAAAGGATCTCTTCTTTCATTCTAAAGAGTTGAACGGCGTTATGTTTGACGAATTGAAAGTTGGCGATTCTGTCACTTTCGAAGTCACACAAAGCGAAAAAGGCCCAGCAGCTACAAACGTAGCCCGCGCGTAAGCCAAAAACAAAAATCCCCTTCAAAGTTACCGGCGTCGCTTTCTACATGAAAGCGCGCCTCACTCTCAGCCCGACGGCTTCCGAGAGTAACTTTGAAGGGGATTTTTGTTTTTGCTGAAAAGCTCGTCTAGTTAAAACCTAGGGCGCGCAAAAATATCACGAGTTCGTCACCTTCGATTTTTCTGTGCGAGCCTTCGGGTAAATTGCCGAGTTCGATATTCATCACGCGAATGCGTTTGAGGTCGTCGACCTCTTGAAATAGGGCGGAGCACATGCGGCGAATCTGGTGCTTTTTACCTTCAGTGAGAATGACGCTGAATTTTTTGTCGCCTAAAATTTTTACTTTACACGGACGAGTTTGCTCGTGCTCTATTTTCACACCAGCTTCCATTTTTGTTTTAAAACTCGAACGAAGCGTCTCTTTCGTGGTTACCAAATATTCTTTTTCGTGAGCGTGTTTTGGATCGAGCAGACCTTCGGTGATGCGGCCGTCGCTCGTGAGGATCATGAGGCCGTGAGAATCTTTATCGAGTCGGCCGATAGGGAAAACATCTTTGAGAGCAACGGCACTTTTTATGCTGTGTTTAATGTCTTGTTCATTGCTGTGCGAAGAGTGAGTGGCGACACCACGCGGTTTATTGTATGCAAAATAAACATGCGGCTTTTGTTTGCCACGAAAGCGGACTTCTACAGAATCGCTCTCTTGCACTTGGTCGCCGAGCACCGCTGGTCGGCCATTTAGAAAGACCTGACCTTTTTTTATAAGTTCATCAGCACCACGGCGGGTGGAGTGTTTTTTCCACGCGAGGTATTTGTTTATGCGCATTGGGAAAACTGGCTTTTTCGGCATATTGCTCGGCGCGGCTGTGTGCAAGGGTCGTTTTGACGGTTCATTTTTCATGTGCTCGGCAGTATAACATCATTTTAGGACTTTTCCGTGTTATCATGTCGAAATGGAAAATCTGATGAAGGCCGACATTTTTTTCTTTATAACCAGCGCGGCCGTGATAATTTTCACTATTGGCATAATTGTCGTGGTTTTTTATGTAGTTCGCATACTTCGCGACATGAGACACATCTCAAAAACCATGTCGCAAGAGACAGACAAAGTAGCCACGATCGTCAATTTATTTCTTGATCGGTTTTTGCGTCGCAAAGGTCGCTCGGCTAAAATTAAAAAGGAAGAATAATATGAAAAAAACTAAATCTAATAAGGTGGTGGGTGCAAAAGCTACAAAAGCCACGGGCAGTACTAAGGGAATGAGCGGGGTAGAAAAAGGCGTCTTGGTGGGGGTAGGAATTGCGGCTCTGGCCGCTTCTGTGGCTGGCACTTTCTATCTATATGGCTCAAAGAATGCCGTGAAGCATCGTAAGCAGGTGAAAGGCTGGATGCTGAAAGCTAAGGGTGAGATTATGGAGCAGATTGAGAACCTTCCTGAGGTCACGGAAGATATTTATATGGCCACCGTGAAGAAGGTGATGGGTCGTTATAAAAAATTTAAAAACATCGAGGCTTCGGAGATAAAAGATTTGGGCGATGAGCTGGGTTCGCATTGGGAAATCATTAAGAAAAAATTAAAAATTAAGTGAAAATTTTCTTCGTTGTAATCGCTGGCTGTGCTCTGATTCTCGGTATGACATATTTTGTTGTGCGAGAGCCTGTCGTTTATCCTACTGGTGAAGAATTTATTCCTGGCAAGCCGCTCGAAACAGAAAACATCAGAGTTCTTTCACCTTTGCCTGGCGCGAAGATCAAAAGTCCGCTTGTTGTGCGTGGCGAAGCGCGTGGCACTTGGTATTTCGAAGCCTCTTTTCCTGTGAGGCTCAAAGATGCAAACGGCAAAGAGATCGCGGTGAAGCCAGCGCAAGCGGATGGTGAATGGATGACTACCGGATTCGTGCCTTTTGAAGTTACCCTCACTTTCGACGCTTCAGCAATTTCTGCAGTTGGCCCAAGCGGTATAAAATCTGGCACTCTAATTCTCGAAAAAGATAATCCGTCTGCTTTTCCGGAGCACGCTGACTCGGTTTCATTGCCGATCATTTTCTAGTTTAGTGCACTTGTTTCAAAACATTTTTGTAAAAATTTTATAAAAAAAGAACCCGCGATATTTCACGCGGGTTCGAACAGTTTTTCAGTCCAGATGATTGATTTCCACGACCGAATCACCCTCGATGATGATTTCGTAGCCTTCACACGGCCCAGGGGCTTTTTCGAGAACAGTCGCTTTGTGATGCTCTCGGTACGATGCTTCGTGTGCCATGAGCTGAAGCAGAAGATCATCACAGACAACGAGCGTTCGATCCGGACCCATTCGCATGATTGCTGCGATGACTTCCGCCCACGCCCGGTTTCCAAATCCCCGAAGAAGGTCCTTGCTCGCGATTGGCGGTGCCTGTGTTGCTGTGGTGGCACAAGCGTCGCTCTCTTCTTCGGGTTGCAAACTTCCGGGCGCTCTGAAGTGAAGCCCGAAAGCCTCTCTCAACCTTTCGCCCGTCAAACCTCGTTTCTGGGGAATGATGAGAGCATCAAGCTCTTGGATTCGAGCCTGTTCTGAAGCCAGAACTCTGTCCACACGGAAGATAGTTTGAATGGCACCGACCATTTGTGTCGGTACGAGGGCCATGTCGAACTTTTGTTCACCAAGCTTTTCCGATCGACTTTTTGCCTGCCGGATTCCACGAGTCGACAGGGTTTGGAAAAACAAGTCCGGACCTTCAGTTCCGCCAGCCAATTCGCCATGTGCGATGCAGATGATCGTCCTACGGATTTCTTGGTTCACGATTTGCTCCTTCCTTCAGGGGGTTATTTGAGTCTCTTTGACATTTTTACGACGAACATTTTGTCCGCATAGGAGAGTATCATGAAAGATTGTATAAGTCAAATCGACGTGCGTCTTACAAGGGTTTATTATGAATGGTGATGAATAATCTGGACGATTCGAAGAAAAAAGAAATAGCAATTTTCGGCGGCGGTTGTTTCTGGTGCACTGAAGCCGTTTTCAAAATGCTTCGCGGTGTGCTTTCTGTGGAGCCGGGCTACGCTGGTGGCGATGTTCCAAATTCCACATACGAGCAGGTTTCAAACGGCAACACTGGTGCCGCGGAAGTGATAAAGATTGAATATGACCCAGCCGTGGTGAACTACCGCGATCTACTAACAGTTTTTTTCGGCAGTCATGATCCAACCAGTCTCAACAAGCAAGGGAATGACATCGGTACGGAGTATCGCTCGGTAATTTTCTACACTACGAGCGAGCAAAAGCGGGTCGCCGATGATTTTATAAAAGAAATAAATGCTTCAAATTCGACGGGCGCGCAGGTGGTTACGACGGTCGAAGCACTTGGTGGTCCCGAAAATTTTTATCCGGCGGAGGATTATCACAAAGATTATTACGCCAAAAATGCTGGCTCAAATGCATATTGCGAGCTTGTTATTAATCCAAAATTAGAAAAAGTTAAGAAAAATTATGCAGCGCTTTTAGATAAAATTTATGAATGAAGAAAACAAAAACATCGCGCCGGCAGATGAAAAAGAGTGGAAAGAAAAATTAACGCCCGAGCAATATAAGGTGTTGCGCGAAAAGGGCACGGAAGCGCCGTTTTCTGGAAAATATTTACACGATGAGCGAAGCGGCGACTATGTCTGCGCGGCGTGTGGCAATCCACTTTTTGCTTCTAATGCGAAGTTCGACTCTGGCACTGGTTGGCCGAGTTTCGACAAAGCTCTGCCCGGCGCAATTCGCACTATCACAGACGAATCAATGGGTATGACTCGCACCGAAATAATCTGCACAAAATGCGGCTCTCATCTCGGTCATGTCTTCGAAGATGGTCCAACTGAAACCGGCAAACGCTATTGTCTCAATTCTGTTTGTTTGGATTTGAAAGAGAAACCATAAGTGCTGTTTAGGCTATCCACACACCGTACCCATTTCCCATAGAGTCAGTTATACTAGATGCGTTATTAATTAATTTCAGCAAAGCAAATGGATTATCTCGACTACATTTTTCTTATCGGACGCGTTCTGTTTGGCGGTTTCTTCTTATTGAGCGGCATCGATCATTTTCGAAACACGACTGGTTTAATCCAATATGCAAAGTCTAAAGGTGTTCCAGCGCCAAAATTCTCTGTCGTTATCACTGGCATCGTTCTCATTTTGGGCGGCGTTGGTATCATTCTCGGTTTCTATCAAATGTATGCGGCAATTTTAATCGGCCTCTTTTTACTCCTTGCGGCGTTCAAAGTTCACGCCTTCTGGAAAGTCTCCGATCCTCAATCTCGCTCAAACGATCGCATTGGCTTCACAAAAAACATCGCTCTGCTCGGTGCGGCTCTTGTTTTCATCTCAATTCCTACACCGTGGGCACTTTCTGTGAGCGGCACATCTGCTAGCTCTGCAAATAGCAAAATAAATGGCGGAGTAAAAAATGACACAAACACAAACGCTAGCTCGGGTGATGTTGTAAATAGCGAGCCCGTCACACTTCCTGCTCAAGGCGAAATTTCCGGCCGTGGCGGTATGGAGCTTTCGGGCGCAGTGGGCGGCTCATCTTTCGGTGCTCCTAGCGTTGCATCTATCACTGTCTTCAATCAAGCGGCGGCTATCATGGCTAGCGTCTCTCTCGTCTCAACAGATTCTTCTGCATGGCTTGCTGTGCGTGAAGATCGCGGTGGCCTAGTGGGCAACATCCTCGGCGCAAAAAGAGTCGACATCGGCACAACAGCAAATGTCAGCGTGCCACTTCAGCGCTCTACCGAAGCTGGAAAAATCTATCACATTGTGCTCTTTAAAGACGACGGCGACCGCCTCTTCGATTTCAAAGTTGATCCACCAATGATTAGCTCTGCCGACAGCGCTCTTATTTCTAAGTCGTTCTTGGCCATCTAACTAAGATCTGAGGAGAACGGTAAATTTCGCGCCAAATTTTGACCCGCGCACAGTTATCGTGCCGCCAAAATCCTCCTCGATTATTTTCTTTATCGTCGCTAAACCAAGGCCGGCCCCGTGCCGGTTTTTGGTTGTAAAAAATGGTTCAAAAATTTTGCCGCAAATTTCTTTTGGTATGCCACAGCCACTATCGGAGACCGTTATTTTCACAAATTTTTGCCGCCGCACCACACACTCAGTGCAAAGAATTTTTATTTGATTGCCTCGGCTTTTTTGTCGGGTTTCGCTACAAGCATAAATAGCATTTGAAATCAGATTGGAAATTATTTGTGAAAACTTTAGTCGGTTTCCCCAGATGAAAAGATTTTTTTCATTTTGCGCTCTATTTTTCGTCACATTTTTCACCCTTACGATGATCTTTATTTTTAGCCGCTCTGCTTCAAAGCGAAACGGCTCGACTGCAGCTAAAATTTCTTTTTTAACTCCGAGCCTTGAGCGGATTTTTCCACGCTTCATATACGCTCGTGCCGACTTGGCAAATTGCTCTATGCTTTTTCGGGTTTTGGCACTTTGTTCGGCATAGCCGCGCAGAACCTCGCTATCTTTGGTGAGTTTTTGCTCCATGTAGTTCATGGAGAGCGTAGCGGCCGTCATGTGATTTACGAGGTCGTGGATGAAGCCACCGGATGTTTTACCGAGCTCGGCGAGGCGAATTATTGGTGTAACATTTTTCGCCATTTTTATCTTTATTAAACAACAGCCATTTTATACCCACGCCCGGGCACATTTTCAATAAGTTCTGGTTTGCGGGGCGAGCTGATCTTCTTCCGTATGTTACAAATATGAGTCTCGATACTGTTTGAAAATGGGTCGCCATCCAAGTCCCATACATGCTCAAGTAGACGACCGCGACTCACCACCACGCCTTTGTGCCGCATCAAATATTCCAAAAGTAAAAATTCTTTGCGAGTCAGATATATACTTTTCTTGCCGCGAGAGACATCTTGAGTGTTGGTGTCGAGGGTGATATCGCCGGCGATGAGCGTCTGGGCGAGCATGGTGTGAGGGCGACGGAGTAGGGAACGGATGCGGGCCACCAACTCTTCAAAAGAAAATGGTTTGGTAAGATAGTCGTCGGCGCCCATGTTGAACAGATCGATTTTTGTGGGCAACTCGCTTTCTACTGAGAGTATTAAAATTGGGGTGGTTTTTCCTGCACGGCGAATTTCTTTACAGATTGTATTGCCACGCTTTTTCGGTAAATCGAGGTCTAAAATTATCAAATCGTACTCATTTGTCCGAGCAGTGAAAGAACCCTTTTCGCCATCTGAGGCGGCGTCTACCGTAAAAGATTCGGCTTCGAGACCAAGCTTGATCAAGCTCCTAATATGAGCGTTATCCTCAACAATTAGTATTCTCATGGGTAGAAAATTAGTTTTTAAAAGTGGCGATTTTCGTCAAATTTCCCTATAGGAAACTGTTATTAATTTCTGACAACAGCTTAATAAAATACTCAAAAAATGGAAGTTTTACTCTGTTTATACCCTGTGGATAACCTATGGATAAAAACTGTATAAGCAGATTTTTTAATGATGTCTTTTGAAGTGCACGAAAATTTTTTGCTAAAAATTTTCTCCGCTCGGCCCGTCGGCTGTCGCGAGGCACTTCAAAAGACATCATTAAAAAATCTCGACCTAGTTTCTATAAGATTAGAAATAATATAAAAACAGCTAAAATTATTCTATAGACACCAAAAGAAATGAAAGAGTGATTTTTTACGAAAGCTAGTAAGAATTTTATTGCCAAAATGGCCGTCAAAAAAGAAATTGTGAAGCCGATGATTAAAATATGGAGATTACCTTCAAAGACCGCAGGATTTTTAAATGCATCGTAGCCTGCCGCGGTGGCAATCGTTGGAAGAGCTAGTAAAAAAGAAAATTCTAAGGCGGTAGATTTTGAAAGGCCGAAAAGTCGGCCAGCAATAATGGTCGCGGCTGAACGAGAGACTCCTGGAATGACCGCCAAAGCCTGCGCGACTCCAATGCCAAAAGCTTGGATGTATGAGGGTTGAGAATCTGTAACAAGAACGGTTGATTTCAAAGTTTCTTTTTGCGCTTCTTTTTTGTTCTCGTAAAGTTCTACTAAGATGAGGATAATGCCTCCAATGAGCAGACTCCAGAAAACTGCCTCAAAATTGCCAATAAGATGAGATTTTATAAAAGGATAGAGGGCAAAACCGATGAGGGCGGTGGGCAAGAAAGCGGCGGCTACCTTCGCGATTATTTCTGGATTGTCGATTATTTTTCGTGTGTACAAAGAAAGAACGGCAAAGACGGCACCAAGCTGAATGGCGATTTCAAAACTTTTTATAAACGCACTTTGCTGGATTTTTAAAAGCTCAGCGGCGATCATCAAATGGGCGGTGGAAGAGATAGGTAAAAATTCTGTGACGCCTTCTACGATGCCGAGGATTATTGATTGAAGTATGGTCATTGGGGTTTTTACTCGCGCGGCGAGGAGTACTTAAAAGAAAAAGCACCCCGCTCTCTGGTGAGAGGGCGGGGTGCTGGAGGATAGAGAGATCATTGGGAATCTATTTAAAATATTAGCACCGCCAGTTTTTTTGTCTAGTGAAGTTGTGAACATGGTCATTTATTTTAGGTTTTCGGGATGTTTTTTAAGCGAGTGGTCATTGCTAATCCGCAGACTAGTATGACGGCCAAAATGAAGAAGGAATTGCCGATAGACATAAAAAGAAAGACTCCAGAAGCTAAAATTGGCGCGACCAAAAGGGCAAATGGTCTGGCCATTCGGAAAGCACTTACGATATCTGTGTCGCTCGCGGTGACATGTTTGAAGAAATAGCTTTCGGTACCGATTTCCACGAAGCTTGCACCCACTCGGGTCGCAAAAAGCAAAATTGCCCAGTAGAGAAAAACTGGCTCGCGGAGAAATGGAATCAAAACAGTGGCGATCGCGGCCACGGTGAAACCAAAAAGAATTATTTCTTTCTCGTCACGGCGCTTGTCGGCAATAATGCCGAGTGGCAATTCAAACATTAAAAACGGCAAAAGCATGATGGAGAAAAGCAGACCGATGGTTGACCAAGCGAAATGCAGGTTTAGATTGAGATGAATGGCCATGTAGATGACCATCCAAGCGTAGAAAAGTTCCAACACAAATCGGCAAATTATTACCCCGCGCAAATCGGCGTTTTTCCACGCGGTCTTAAGGTGCTTGGAGATTCTGAAATGAGAAATATTGAGGGTGGCGAAAATATGCTCCGAGCCTACGCCAGTGTGAGGCATTTTTCGGGCTATTAAAAAGAAAAGTGGCAAGAGGAAAAATAGAGATAGAAGATAGATTGGCACAAAGTCGCCAGTGCGATTGGCTATTATGCCCACGATGAGTGGCGAAAAGATAAGGGTCACATTGGCGGCGGTGAGAAAGATAGAGCGCACACGGCCAGTGTATTTTTCGCCCCGAGTCACTTTTTCTAGAAACAAATCCAACACATATACGATGAGTAAAATGGCCGCTTCGTGAATGATGAAGAAAATGCTAAGCCACAAAGCATTTTGGCTGAGTATCATGCCAATGATACCGACAGCTTCGGCGAGTATTGCTCCGAGAGCAAAGCGACGCACACCAAACTTGGCGATAATTTCCGGCGCGCGGAGCATTAGAAAAATGTTTACGAGTGAACCAGCGGCAAAAAGCAGGCCGAGAGTTTTCTCGCTTATAAAACGCCCGAGAAAAGGCGAATTTATGTAGATAATGAGATACGCGTGTAGCGAAAAAAAGATGTTTGCGAGATAAACATCTTTCAACTCGTGGCTGAATAGGGCGCGAAAAGCTCCGGACATATGCTTCAGTATAACAGACGGAATGCGGCGTCGACTTTGCGGCGTGCGCCGGCGCGATTACATCCCAAGCATTACAGGGATGACGATTGGTTTCTTAGCGGTCTTTTGGAATAGGAAACGGCTCACAGCTTCGGAAACATTTGTCTTTACAAAGTCGAAATTGATCGGATTCATGCCGACGGTAGAGCTTTCGACAGTTTTCTTGATGAGTACGCGTGCGCTTTGGAGAAGTTCTTGAGATTCGCGCAAATATACGAAGCCGCGGGAAATAATATCAGGCGATTTTTTGAGTTTGCCTGTTTTGGCATCGATGGTAGCGATAATCACAAACATACCATCTTCAGCGAGCATTTTTCTGTCGCGAATAACCACTTCTTGAATGTCGCCAATAGTAAAGCCTTCAACCATCATATCTTCGGAAGGGGCTTTCTCTTTGAGCTTCACGATTTTTGTGCCACCATCCGTGATTTCTATTATTGAGCCGTTGTCGGGCACGATGATGTTTTCATTTGGTACGCCGAGCACGGTGTGGGCCATTTCCGCATGCATTTTTAGCATGTAGTGGTGGCCGTGAACAGGCATAAAGAATTTGTAAGGAATCCGATGATGAATCCACTCGAGCTCACCGCGTTTGCCGTGGCCAGACGCGTGCACATCAGAGTCGTGATAGGTGATGATGCGCGCATCGTGGCGGAAAAGATTGTCTTTGAGGCGAGTGATGGCTTTTTCATTGCCAGGAATGACAGAAGAAGAAAGAATAACGGTGTCGGTTTTGTTGAGTCGGATAAACTTATGCGTTTTATTTGAGATACGCATGAGGGCGGCAAATTCTTCACCTTGCGCGCCTGTGGAAATAATCATTATTTTATTTGGCGCATGTTTCTCAATGTCGTCGATAGAAATAATGTGATCGACGTCTACCAAACCCAAGTGCTTAATGATGTCTACATTCGTCTTCATACTCCGACCCTCAACAATTATTTTCTTGCCATACTTCTTGGCCATCTTTATAAACTCGATGATGCGCTCTACCTGCGAAGCAAATGTCGCAATAATGATGCGGCCAGGCACATTTTTTACAATCTGCTCAATGGTGTCGATGACGACTGTTTCAGAAAGAGAAAAGCCGGGGCGCTCGATACCAGTAGAGTCCATAGTAAGAAGGAGAACATTTCTGTTTTTGAAGAATTCATATTGGTCAACTTCTTTTTGTGTCGCTACGCCCTCGATGTTGTCGATACGCACATCACCTGTGTTTACGATGTCTCCAAGGGGTGTCTCGATTATTACGCCTGTTGAATCAGGGATAGAGTGAGTGAGGCCGAAGAAGCGCACCTTTAGGTTTGGTGTAATAGGAAGCGCGCCGTCTGATGCTTCGACGATCTTAATATTGAGCGCTGGCAAATGGGGAAATTCTTCTTGGCGTTTTTTTATGAGCAGGGCACCAAATTCGCGAGTGTAAATCGGTGGATTGCCAAGACGGGTGATGAGATAGGGAATAGCGCCAATGTGATCGAGATGGCCGTGGGTGATGATGACAGCTTTGATTTTATCCTTTCGCTCTTCAAGATATTTTGTGTTTGGCAAAATGTAGTCGACGCCCGGTGTTTCGTCGTCGGTAAATTTAATACCGACATCGATAACCAAGATCTCATTTTTGTACTCAATGAGCATCATGTTTTTGCCGATTTCTTCCACACCTCCGAGCGGAATGATGCGGATGTTTTCGCCGCTCGCCGGAATGATGTCGTTTTCTTTGCGCTCGCGTCTTGGGGCAGAATGTCGTTCATGGCCTCCACGCCCACCGTGGCTGCGTCTCATACCGCCGCTTGATGCACCTCCGCCCGATCGGTGTGTTCTGTGTGCGCCGCTCGTTTGGCCACCTGCGTGGCTACCAGCTGGCCGTGCGGGCCGGCTTGCTCCTGGTGTACTCGTATGTTGTGTTTTTGGTCTGTCGTTCATGTTTTTGTTTTTAAATTTCGTCGTTAATTTTGTTAATTTTGTTAATTTTGCTGTTAATTTCTATTGATTAAATATTTTCCAAATTCGGTTCGTATCGATGTACCATTTGTTGACTCCGGTAAAACGGTCGCTCGCGGTTATAATCTTTTCCGCTTTCTCTCCGAAAAGTTTCTTCGGCACGACGTAAATAAAATCGGGCGAATAAACAAAAGCCGCCGGATGATCTTTGTCGATTATTGAAATGAGCTCTGCTAGAGATTTTTCTCTCGCCGCTCTGTCGCTCTCGCCGCGAATGGTCTCTAAAATTTTGTCGGCAGAAATATTTGTGTAGAGAGCGATGTTGAGGCCCGGATCATTTCTCTGGGATGAATGCCAGAAAGGGTAGAGGTCGTAATCGCGACCTACCACTTCGCCGAAAAATAGAGCATCGTATTTGCGCGGGCGAATAACGTTCTGATTCAAATCGTTTGTCTCAAAAATTTGAAGCGAAACATCGGCGCCGATTGCTCGCCAACTTTCCTGAATAATTTCTGCGGCTCGCTTGAGCTCCGGTGCATTACCTGTAGAGATAGAAAAGGCGAGCTCTACGGTGCCGGTTTTGGTTTTTTTCTCCATAACGCCTCTTTCTTCGTTCAAAGTCCAGCCGCCGTTTGTAAGAATTTCGAGCGCTTCGTCGCGGTAATCTTTTGGGGCTTCACCAGCCGTTTTCTGGATATTAGAATTTTCGTCGGTGGCGCTACCGGCGGCTGAGGCGGCCGAAAAAGCCGGAGCTGGGTCGCTCGCCACATGGCCGAAGCCGCCGAGGACTTCGTTTACAATTTTTTCTTTGTCGATAGCCGCATCAAGAGCGAGTCGGACTTCTTTATTGATAAAAACAGAAGCTTGGTTTTGATTGAAAAAGATGCCGAAGACGCGACCGAGCGGAATGCGGATAATCTGGCTTGTCTCTGTGTCTACTTCGCTCGCATAGACCGGCGAAACACCCGAGAAGCTGTCTATCCGACCACTTTTATAAGCATCAACGAGACTTCTTTCGTTTGCATAAAATCTGATTACGATATTGCTCACAAATGGGCGACCAGAAGTGTAATTTTTAAACGCCGCGAGATCGTAAAAAAGAGGCACGCCGAGAGAGTCGCGCTTCACACTCTTTACTTTATATGGACCACTGCCCACCGGATTGATATTTAAATTGTTGAATGCAAAATCTTCTGTTGGCACATTTTGCCACAAATGTTTTGGCAAAATTCCAACATTTAAATTTTCCGCAAATGGCGCGTACGGCTGTCTTAAAGTGAAAGAAATTTCTCGATCACTATTTTTGGTGATCACCACACCCTCCCAAGCGGCGCGGCGCGGGCTTTTTGTGGCTGGATCCTGAATTTTTTCTATTGTAAACTCCACATCTTCGGCCGTCACCGCTTTGCCATCATGAAAAACGGCATCGCCACGAATTTTGAAAGAATATGTGCGCTTGTCCTCGGAAATACTCCAAGATTCTGCGAGATCAGGTACGGTTTCACCCATAGGTGTGAAGCTCATGAGGCCAGAATACACAAGAGAAGCGATATCGCGATCGACATCAGATGAGGCGATAACTGGATTTACAAATCGTGGCACACCAACGATGCCTTCAGTGAGTGTGCCACCGGCTTCTGGCACGGCAACTAGAAAACTATTGTTTGTATTCCAAATCGCATTGATGCTCGCAATCACAAAAATAGTAAGAAGACAGTAAAAAATTATTCGTTCTGTTATAGAAAAAGACGCGACGGCAAAATCAATTCGCGCAATAAAACGACGTAGAAAATTATTTTTTGTCGGGTTCACAGCTATTTAGTAGAATTTTTTGCGATTTTTGTGACGGAATCGCGCCGGAATTACTGAATGAGTAGGGAAACGACAGTGGATGCCACGAAAAGTAGGGCAATGACAATCGTAGAAATAAATAATGTCTTTTCGAAACCGCGGCGTTCGCGATGAGCTGTGGAAAATGAGTCAGCGCCAAAACCAGCACCGAGGCCGGCCTCTGATCTTTGAAGTAATATGGCGGCTGCCAAAACGACAGCGAGCGCAATCTGCACATACGGCAGGACTGCTTGTACGGTAGACATCATTCGGGGCATTGTACTATAAGTGGCCAATAAGACAAGTTGTTTCGAGAAATTGCATGGGAAAGTAACCGGCGTAGATTTCTGTTGAAATCTCGCCTCACTCTCGGCCTCATCGGCCTCCGAGAGTTACTTTCCCATGCAATTTCTCTACACAACAAGCTTATTGTTTCATACCACACTTCAAATAATTATGCATAAGGTCAGATACATATTGCACTCTCTAATCAAAGAGAGTGATGAGAATA